>SMEP01000605.1_pt1 | contig 11371 bp, 10 predicted proteins | sample 2456231 | NCBI WGS metagenome assembly SMEP01 (sample SAMN10132595, study PRJNA489261) | soil metagenome | isolation source: day1 control-silty clay loam soil ammended with raw manure from dairy cow... | place: USA | collected 2015-05-15
ATCAGGATTCGGCAGCGACGCTGTTTAGCGACTGTTGCAGTTCTTGCATGCTTTGTTTGACGAAAGCTTCGCGCTCAGCCCCTTTCAGGCCGTCGGCGGAAGTCAGAATGCGTACGATTTCGCGTGTGGCATGACGGCGACGTGCCACTTCCTGAGCCAGATCCTCGGATTCGGGGATTTCCAGCACATTGCCCGAGCAATAACTGTTTGGTGCGCCCCCGCAGTCCCGCAGCCATTGGGCGAAGCCTTCAGGCGTGGCGGCCGGGTTGGTGCCACGCAAAGCATCGCGCAGCATCTTGCGGAACATATACAAGCCTGCGTCGAACTTGGTCGGGTTTTCCAAGGCATGGACGGCAATAGGGCGTTGGCTGATGATGGCCTCGTAGTCGCCGGGCGCCTGCTGGCATTCCTTATAGTTGTGACGGGCACGGTGATCGCCCGGGATAGGGGGGAAGTCTTCCAGCTTGTAGTCCCCAAAGCGTTCGGGGCGGCGCATGGCAACCTGCCCTTCCAGGAAGTCGATGGTCTCGTAACCCACCATGTCTTTATTGCCCACACCACGGGTATCAATGCCTGGGCCCATGACACGCCAGCCAATCATCTTGCTGTTCAGGTCGTCGACCGGAACGGTCCAGCGCACGATATGAAAGCGGCTGAAGAATTTCTGTTGTGAGCCATCTTCAGAGGTGTAGGCGTGCAAGCTCAGGTTCGGCAGAATCTGGTGCTGGACCCGGATGAACAGATTGTCTTTACTGGAGCGGCGGGCACCCGCGCAGGCCAAACTGCGACCGTTGTGCACCGGGATGAACTGCATGTCCGGGGCCACTTCCATGGAGGCAGCACCTACTTCGTCAAATGTCGTCCCTTGGTAATTGCCGCCCACCACGTTTTTGGCCGCATGCAGTGCCGTAGGGTGAAAGTTGTCGGCCGAGTTATCTTGGACTTGCAGCCAGTTGCAGTGCTGGAAGTTGCTGAAGGCCACCAGCTCGTCACCGGGTAGAACGGTGAAGTTTTCCTCCCACTCGGGGAAAGGAGGCTCGGCATCGGGGGGGCCCATATAGGCGAAGATCAGGCCGTGGCGCTCGAAGGCTTTGTAAGCGCCCTGGCGAATGGAGCACGCGTATTTTTCGCCTTCAGCCTCTTCACCTTTGGGGTACGGGACGTGCAGACAGGTCCCGTCCACATCGAACACCATGCCGTGATAGCAGCACATAATGCCTTTCTCTTGAATGGCACCGTACTCCAACGAGGCGCCGCGGTGCGCACAATGCGCGTGCAGCAGGCCGATCTGGCCGCTTTTGTCGCGAAAGGCCACCAGCTCTTCACCCAAGATTTTTAGAAAGCGGGGGGTATCGGTTAATTCGGCAGCCATGCAGACGGGGTGCCAGAAGCGACGCATGTATTCACCCATCGGTGTGCCTGCCCCTACTTCGGTCAGCTCAGGGTCGTGGTCAGGAATGCGGTTGGTGTAGTAGCCGCCAAAGGGAATCAGTTTTTTCTCAATCATGTCGTCCTCGTGTGCAAATCAATGATGAAGGGGGTCAGGCAACGTTGCGATCAACCAGGGCTTGGGCGTTGATCCAGGGCATCATGGCGCGCAGTTGCTCGCCAACAATTTCAAGACGGTGACGCTGGTTCAGGCGGCGATGGGCATTCAGGCTGGGTTGCCCTGCCCGGCTTTCCAGAATGAAGTTCTTGGCATAGGTGCCATCCTGAATATCTTGCAGCAGTACTTTCATGGCCTGGCGGGTGGCATCGGTCACGATGCGCGGGCCAGCCTGGTATTCGCCAAACTCGGCATTGTTGGAAATGCTGTAGTTCAGGTTGGCGATGCCGCCTTCATAGAGCAAATCCACGATCAGCTTGAGTTCGTGCAGGCATTCAAAGTAGGCCATCTCTTCGGCGTAGCCTGCCTCGACCAAGGTCTCAAAGCCGCACTTGACCAGGTCCACCATGCCGCCGCACAGCACAGCTTGCTCGCCAAACAGATCGGTTTCGGTTTCTTCGCGAAAGTCGGTTTCAATGACGCCGGAGCGCCCGCCGCCGTTGGCAATGGCGTAGGACATGGCCAGGTCACGGGCCTGACCGGAGCGGTCGGCATGAATGGCAATCAGGTGCGGCACACCACCGCCTTCCACGTAGGGTGGCTCCAGATCGGATATGGGGAGCGACATCCTGCTCGTAAACGCGGGCAATGTCCTCGTCGGGCAGGAGCAACATCACAATGTCGGCTTGCTGGACAGCAGTCGGGATGTCAGCGACGGTCAGACGGGCGGTGGCGGCTTTTTGACGTGATGCGCTGTTGGGGCGCAGGCCCACAACCACTTCCACGCCCGAATCACGCAAATTCAGTGCGTGAGCATGGCCTTGAGAGCCGTAGCCAATGATGGCAACCCGGCGTTGTTGCACCAGGCCCAGGTCGCCGTCCTTGTCATAAAACACCTTCATACTGCCTCCTTTTGTTGAGTTCTGTGTTCTGTATACAGAGTTCAGTATTGTGGGGTGTTATTAGAGGTGTCAAGCAAAAATCCGGAGAGCGGGGGAAATCCCTAGGGCTGGGTGGAGCTGCTTAGCGCAGAGGGGTCAGGCTGGCTTCACGTAATAGCCAGTCGCGTAGGTGTTCGATGCGTTTCAAGGTGTCGCGCTGGTTGCGATAGTAGAAAAAATGCATCTCGCGTTGCAGAGTGCGCTCGTTGGGGGCGGGCAGGATCAGCAGCTCTCGGTTGGCCAGTTCACGTTCCGCAAATCGCACCGTTTCCAAGGTCACACCCAGTTGGTCGACCGCTGCCGCCACGGCCATCGCGCCTCGGTCAAAAGACAGACGTGGCCCAGGAGGCGGTGCCATGCCATTGCTGCCAAACCAATCGGCCCAACTGACCGGGCTGATGATGGAATCGATCAGTGGCAGGTGGAGATACCAAGGCTGGTGCAGGGCCAGCGTGGCATAGAGTTTGGCCGAGCATAAGGGCAGCAGAGGTTCCGGACGCAGGGACTCCACGACTAGCCGAGGGTCATGACGCGGGGCATGGGCGTAGCTGATGACACAGTCTATGTCGGTGGCTTGATGCAAGTCAGGTGGGGTGGCGTCGGTGCGCAAATGAATGGCAAGACCCGGATGCTCGCGCATGAAGGCGTGCAAGCGGGGGCCCAGCCACTTTACGGCCAAGCTGGGTGCGCAATGCACCGTGAGTGCCGGGGTGGCACTGGCCTGGCCTTGGATCTCTTCACACAGTCGGGCTAACTGGTCCAGCAGCGGTGTCAGTTCACGATAGAACTCCTGTCCATGGCTATTCAGGCTGACGCGCCGGTTGTGTCGTATGAACAGGCTGCGACTCAAATGGGTTTCCAGACTTTTTACTTGATGGCTGATTGCCGAGGGGGTCAGGTGCAGTTCGTCCGCTGCCAGACTGAAACTCTCCAGCCGTGCGGCGGACTCAAAGGCGCGTAACCAGGCGAAATTAGGGATGGACCGCATAGGAGAAAATCCAATCAGATGAATGTTTTTAACCAATAGCTGAAAAACCTTCGTTTGTCATTCATGGTTTTCGACCCCTACCATGAATTTACGTTTTACCCGTACGCTGCGCTGGATGGGCTGGCGTGCGGGGGCCATGACGGGCCGAAAATCGATTTATCAGCCCGAGCAACAAGGCCTGATCTACCCTGACGAGCCTGAGTTTGATTCTTTTGAAGAAGCTCGCACCCATTTGAAGCAACGCCTGGTGGCGGCCTGCCGCGCTTTTGCCTTGCATGGCCTGGACTATGGCTTTGCAGGCCACCTGACCGTGCGTGATCCTGAGCACGCAGGCCTGTACTGGACCAACCCGATGGCCGTCCATTTTGCCGATGTGAAGGTTTCCAACCTGATTTTGGCGGACCACGAGGGTAAGGTCATCGAAGGGGATTACGCCATTAACCGTGCTGGTTTTGTGCTCCATGCCGCCGTGCACGAGGAACACCCTGACATTGTGGCCATGTGCCATGCGCATACGGTTTATGGCACGGCTTTTGCCTGCCTGGGGCAGGAAATTCTGCCCATTACCCAAGATGCCGCGGCCTTTTTTGAAGACCATGTCGTCATCCGCGAAGAGGCGGGTCAGGTGGCAGTAGAAACCAAAGCGGGTCACAAGGTTGCTAATGCCTTTGCCGGTGTGAAAGCGGCGATCCACCAGAATCATGGTCTGCTCACTGCCAGCCGCCACAGCATTGAGGCGGCGGCCTTTTGGTTTATTGCCCTGGAACGCTGTTGCCAGCAGCAATTGATGGTGGCGGCCACCGGCCTCACGCCCACACTGGTCACCCCTGAGCGCGCTCGCTATAGCCGTGAGCACGTGGGCAGTGAATACATTGGCTGGCTGCACTTTCAACCGATCTGGGAAAACTTGCTGCGCACCCAGCCCGATATGTTTGATTGATACGTCCCACTCGCAGCCTGATCCGTTGGGGGCGGGCTGCCTATACCCATAATCAGAACGAGGAGACATAACGTGGAACGACGAGCACTACTAAAACTGACCGGCCTGGCCGGCATTGTGGCCAGTGGTATAGCCCCGGCTGTGGTCAAGGCGCAAGAAAACCTGCGCTGGCGTCTGGCTTCCAGCTTTCCCAAGAATCTGGATACTATTTATGGCGGTGGGGAGGTCTTCGCCCAGAAGGTACGTGAGTTGAGCGACGGCAAGTTCAATATTTCTGTGCATGCTGGTGGTGAGCTGATGCCCGCTATGGGGGTGGTGGATGCCCTGGAGCAAAACTCGGTCGAAGCGGCGCATACCGCACCCTATTATTTCTTTGGCAAAAATGAAGCCTTTGCCTTGAGCTGTGCGATCCCCTTCGGGATGAACTCTCGCCAGTTGACGGCCTGGATGTACCACGGCAATGGCTTAAAGTTGACTCGGGATTTTTATGCCAACTACAACATCGTCAATTTTCCCTGCGGGAACAGCGGTGTGCAGATGGGGGGCTGGTTCCGCAAGCAGATCAATACGCCCGAGGACGTGCGCGGTTTGAAGATCCGCATTGGTGGCCTGCCCGGTAAAGTGATTGAAAAACTGGGCGGTATTCCCCAGAACATTGCGGGGGGCGAGGTGTATCAGGCGCTGGAAAAAGGCGTGATTGATGCGGCGGAATGGGTAGGGCCGTATGACGATTTGCGTTTGGGTTTTCATAAAGTAGCCCCCTACTACTATTACCCCGGTTGGTGGGAAGGTTCAGTGGGCTTGGACTTGCTGGTCAACAAAAAAGCGTATGACGGCTTGTCGCAGCATTACAAAGATATCGTCGCAGCTGCCAGCACCTATGCACACGTGGATATGCAGGCTAAATATGATGCGCGCAACCCCGGCGCCCTGAAAGAGCTGGTGGGTCAGGGCGCTAAAGTACTGCCTTTTTCCAAGGAAGTGCTGGATGCCTCGTTCAAGGCCAGTCAGGAGCTGTATGCGGAGCTGAATGAAAGCAATCCGCAGTGGCGCACCATTTATGCTGATTACCGAGCCTTCCAAAAAGATGAGCTGCTTTGGTTCCGCTTTGCCGAAGCCCGCTTTGACCAATACATGCAGACCGTGTCGTTATGATCCGAAGGCGGGGGCGGTATCGATCTGCTGCCTACGCAAGAAATACGAAGCCTCCGCCAACTTCAGAAAATCCACCATTTCACTACGCGCCTGGTCCGGATCACCACTGGTCAGCGCGTTACCCAGTTTTTCCAGCGCCTCCACGGTGATGTGATAGCTGTTGGTGTCCGTTGTATTGGCAAAGCGCACTTGATTGGCATGGTCAGCAGACATGGCGATGGCGTCCAGCAGGCGCTCGTTGTGTACGCATTGCAGCCAGGCCTGGCGAAAGCTGGCATTGGCGCTGAACATTAAAGCGGCGTCTTTGTGCACCATGGCCACTTTGGCCAGATCAATGGCTTTGCTCAGGCCTGCATTTAATTGGTCGCGGTCGGCGATGTTGACGGCCAGGGCGGCAGCGGCGGGCTCCAGGATGCGACGTAGCTCGAAGATGTCGCGCACCATGGCGTCGGTCAGCACGGGAACCTGAAATCCCCGTGTGGTGCTGTTCAATAAGCCTTCGTTAACCAGACGCAGCAGGGCCTGGCGCACGGGCATGCGGGTGCAGCCAAAGCGTTCAGCCAGCTCGTAATCCAGCAGGCGGTCTCCGGGATGCCAGTCGCCCGCGTTCAAACGCTTGCGGGTGTCCCGATAAATGGTGTCCACCAGCGTTTCCGCTTTGCTTGCCTGGGTGGATTTACTAGTCGAAGTCGCCATACGAAACCGATCAGAAAAGAATGGATGATTGTATCGTACAGCCCCCGCTGCGCTGACCGGGTTTGTGCCTAGAACTTGGTCCGTATCCCCACCCTTAATAAGGTCTGATTACGGCCTGTAGAACTGGGCATGCTGATGACGTTGGCGGTAGCGCCCTCGCCTTGTGCGTGCTGGATAATCGCCTGGGTATAGATATCCGTGCGCTTGGACAGAAAGTAGTCTGCCGTCAGGTTCAGCTGATGGTATTTGTTCGAGCCCAGGGTCGTCAGCCCATAGCCTGGCCCCAACACCAGATTGGGTGCCGCGCGCCAGGCAAAACCCAGCTGGTAGTTGCGGAAGGTATGGTTCTTTTGCTGGCCATCGGGAGCCACGTACAGTGCTTGGGAGAACACGCCATACACCGTGATTTTGTCAAAGGCATAGTTGGCACCGATGCCCCAGTCGCGCAGGTAGCGGCCACCGACCCGATTGGGTGCACCACCGCCTGTCAGGGGGCTGATGTCCAGGCTGGCTTCCTTGACTTCGGTATAGGCGGCACCCGTCGTAAAGTTGCCGTTTTTATAGTTGGCTGTAAAGCTGATGGTACGCCCGGTTTGAGCTTGGCCTTCGCGGCGTTCCGGGAAGCCGTACATAGCACCCAGCTCTACGCCGCCAAAGGATGGCGTCACATATTTAACGGATTGATTAACCCGTTGGCCACTCATCCGGTCGTTATCCAGTGGGCTGTTGGCGTAACCGCCTGCCGACCAGGTAGGGGTGTAAAAGGCTTGCAGGGTATCGGTGAAAAAGTCGTATTGACGACCCAGTTTAAGACTGCCCGCATAATCGGACTTCAGGCCCAGCCAGGCTTGTCGGCCCCACAGGGCACCGCCCTGACCCATTTCCCCGGTTGTCATGGAAAAGCCGTTTTCCAGTTGGAAGATGGCGGTCAAGCCATTGCCCAGGGACTCGGAACCGCGCAGGCCCAGCCGGTTACCTTGCATGACACCGGTATCCAGCGTGGTTTTGGAGGGGCCGTTGGCGTTGCTAATCCAGGTCAGGCCTGCGTCCAGAATTCCATACAAGGTGACATGGTTGCTGGTTTGCGCGATGGCACTGGAGCTTGCGCTCACCGTAGCCAAGCCAATACAGCCAGCTACCGCCAGTTTCAGGTGACGGCGCATCATTGAGCACCGCCTTTGCTGGGAACGGCGTTCAATTTAGCAGCTTGATCCAGGGTGGTTTGTTGGCGAGCAGACGGCAAGGCAAAGACACACAGCCCACCCAGTACGGCCAGACCGGCAATGGTCAGCACGGCGCTGCTGGTGTTGCCGCTCATCTCTTGAGCCAATCCCATGGCGTAGGGGCCGAACAAGCCACCTAATGCAGCCACGGCATTGATCAGCGCGTAGCCAGTTGCGGCGGCGCGACCACTCATGAAATTGCCGGCCAAGGCCCAGACTAGGGGGGTGCCACCAATAAACATGGCAGTGGCGATGATGACGCCAATAATGCGTACCGTAGGATCGGGTGCCAAGGCGGTCAGCAGCAGGCCTATGGCGCCACCGGCGCAGGCAATGGCCAGGTGCCAGCGTCGCTCGCCAAAGTAGTCGGAGGAGCGGCCCAGAACCAGCATAGCCAGGGCTGAGGCGGCATAGGGCAAGGCGGCAATATAGCCAATCTGCGTCAGGCTTTTGATGCCTGCTTCTTGAATGATGGTGGGCGTCCAGAAAATTACGGCGTAAATACCCAGATTCAGGGACAGCAGCACACACGCCAGCCACCACACATTGGGTTTGCCCAGCACTTCAGCAATTTTGTCTTTCCGGGGCAGTTCGCGTTGTGCGTCCTGGTTCAGGGTATGAAGAAGTGTTTTTTCTTCCTGGTTAAGCCATTTGGCATCCTCGGGACGGTTGGGCAGCGTGGCCCACAGCAAGGCGGCAACAAAGACGGCGGGCAGGCCCTGCAACAAGAACAGCCATTGCCAGTTATGCAGGTGTGCCGAGTCGGAAAACACGTCCATGATCCAGCCCGACAGCGGGCCCACAATCATGCCGCCCGCGGCGGCTGCCGTGACCAGCGTAGCCATGACACGGCCTTGGCGTTGCGGCGGAAACCATTGCGCCAGGTAGTACACCACGCCAGGCAGAAAGCCGGCTTCAGCCACGCCCAGCAGGAAGCGGATGATATAGAACTGCGTGGGGGTGGTGACGAACATGGTCAGCACGGACAGGATGCCCCAGGTGATCATGATGCGCGTCAGCCAGGCGCGTGCCCCAAAGCGATACAGCAAGAGGTTGCTGGGGATTTCAAACAACAAAAACCCGACAAAGAAGATGCCTGAACCCAGGCCATAGACTTCCGCTGAAAAATTCAGGTCTTGCAGCATTTGCAGCTTGGCAAAGCCCACATTGACGCGGTCGATGTAGGCAACGATGTAGCTGATGAACAAGATAGGCATCAGCCGCCAGAGAATTTTGCCGAACAGCAGATCTTCGGCCTTGGAGGGGGCCGGGTCTGCGGGGCGCGATTGTTGTCTCATAGTAGTCCTTATTGGTAACCGCAGTAAGTGAATTCAATTGAACTCAGTTGTGGTAAATATATTCATCTTCATACTTGGTGGTCAATAAGAACTATAGGTATAAAGTAACTACGTAATTTATTAATTAGTTGAATTTAAAGGAATTTATAAAAACAAAAGGGTGAATTTTTAGTATAAACACCTAGATGCGTTGACACTCGTATACCTGCTCTATAAACTGAATTCAGTTTTAAAAAGGAGTAGGCATATGAGCAGTCAGGTGGCCCCCTCGGCCCAGGTGATTGAACACGTTTCGTCCCTGATTGGCTTTGATACGGTGAGCAGGAACTCCAATCTGGCATTGATTGAGTGGGCCGCCAACCGGCTCGAATCGGCTGGAGCCCAAGTGCGTTTTGATTACAACGAATCGCGCTCCAAGGCCAATCTTCTGGCGACCTTTGGGCAGGGACCCGGTGGTGTGGTGCTGTCCGGCCATACGGATGTGGTACCCGTGGATGGGCAGACATGGTCCAGCGATCCTTTCCAGGCCCAGATCCGGGACGCACGGCTGTTTGGCCGTGGGGCCTGCGACATGAAGGGTTTTATCGGTGTGGCCATGGCGCAGGCGCAACGCCTGGGTTCCATGACACTGCGTGAGCCCGTGCATTTGGCGCTGAGCTACGACGAAGAAGTGGGCTGTTTGGGTATTCCTGGCTTGATCGAAGAAATGCGTAAAGCAGGCATCCAGCCCAGTGGCTGCATTGTGGGCGAGCCCACCAGCATGAGGGTGGTGGCGGCGCATAAGGGGGGCCGTATTTACCGCTGTCGCGTCAAAGGCTGCGCCGCGCATTCCTCTTTGACACCGCATGGGCTCAACGCCATTGAATATGCCGCGAATCTGGTGTCGCACATCCAGCATCTGGCCGACCAGGAAGCCAATAGTGGCATGCGTGTCGAAGGGTTTGATGTGCCCTTCTCTACCATTTCCACCAACACGATTTCGGGTGGCAATGGCATGAATATTATTCCGGCTCACTGCGAGTTCTCCTTTGGCAGGTCTTGCCGCGCATGAAGGCACGCCATGGTGATGCCGCCATTGAGTTCGAGTGTCTGGGCAGCATTCCTGCCCTGGACGATGAGGACAGCCAGGAGCTGAAAAAAATGGCTTTGGCCCTTTTGGGTGAGTCGGCTGCGCAGCGGGTGGCCTATGGCACTGAAGCGTCGTTTTTCCAGGAAGCAGGGGTGCCCAGCATTGTGTGCGGGCCTGGGTCTATCACCGTGGCGCACAAGGCTGATGAGTACGTCAGCCTGGAGCAATTGGCGGCCTGCGAGTCGTTTTTGGGCAAAGTGATCCAGTCCTTGGCTACTTAGGACGGGATAGTTTCCGGCAGGCAGAGTGGCCTGCCTTATTCTGAAGGAAAAATTTTTCATGAAGCTAGCAAAACGTATTACCGACACCTCTTTGAAATCTTTTGGCATGTACGAGCAGGCCGCTCGTTTACAAGGCGACACCTCGGATTTGATTCATCTGGAGGTGGGCCGTCCGCATGCCGACACCCCTGCGGCAATCAAACAGGCGGCTGCCGATGCCCTGATGCGTGGCGAGGTGCATTACAGCGATCTACGCGGTGTGCCAGCCTTGCGTGAAGCCCTGGCCGCCAAGCTGCGCACGCAAAACAAGCTGGATGTAGACCCGGATGATGTGCTGGTTACCAATGGGCTGACCCATGCCTCTTTTGCCGCTTTTTTCGCCATTTTGGATGAAGGTGACGAGGTGATTTTGCTCTCGCCGCACTACCCGCAGCACATTGGCAAGATCGAGTTGGCGGGGGCAAAACCCGTGTTGGTGCCCTTGAATCGCGAGCAGGGCTTTGCTATTGATCCGGCCGCTATCGAAGCGGCGATGACTCCGCGTACCCGCATGGTGGTGTTGGTGAATCCGGCCAATCCTACGGGCCGCGTCTATCGCCGCAGCGAGCTGGAAGCCCTGGCGAAATTGGCGATCAAGCATGATCTGATCGTGGTGTCGGACGAGGTCTACGAAGACATTACGTACGATGGCGCCGAACATATCAGCATCGCCTCCCTGCCCGGTATGCACGAGCGCAGCGTGTCTATGTTTGCTTTTACCAAGTCCTACGCCATGGACGGCTGGCGCATTGGTTATCTGGCCGCGCCTGCCTGGTTGATGCCCGGCCTGTTGAAGATCACCGCCAATGACGTCACCCATGTGAATACCTTTATCCAGGCGGGGGCGCTGGAGGCCGTGGTGGGACAAAAAACCGCCCTGCGCGAGATGATTGCCGAAGACGACACGAAGCGCCGCATGATGCTGCAACGCCTGAACGCCCTGCCCAATGTCAGCTGCGCCCATGTGGAAGGCACGATTTATGCCTTTGCGGATGTACGCGCTACCGGTGTGCCTTCGCAAGAGCTGGCCGAGCGGCTGCTGAATGAGGCCCGTGTGGTGGTTGAGGCAGGTAGCTTTTACGGCCCACAAGGCGAAGGCTTCTTGCGCCTGTGCTTTGGCTCCGCCTCGTATGAGCAGATCGAGCAGGCTATGGATCGCTTGCAGTTCTTTTTTGCTCAGCTGGAAACACAGGCC
>SMEP01000312.1_pt1 | contig 11352 bp, 10 predicted proteins | sample 2456231 | NCBI WGS metagenome assembly SMEP01 (sample SAMN10132595, study PRJNA489261) | soil metagenome | isolation source: day1 control-silty clay loam soil ammended with raw manure from dairy cow... | place: USA | collected 2015-05-15
GATTCAATCGGGTGAAATCTGGCTCAGTCCACGGGCTATGGACCTGCTCAAAGTCAAACTGGGCGATCAGCTGAATATTGCCGATGCGGCGTTTAAAGTTACCGCCAAGATTGAACAGGACTCCAATCAGGAGCTTGGATTTTCCGGATTTTCACCAACGGTGATTATCTCCCAGGCGGATGTGGCGCGAACCAATGCGATTCAGGTGGGTAGCCGGATTGAATATCGCTTGCTCATGGCGGGTTCTCCAGACAGTACGCAAGAATATGAAGCTTTATTTAAGCAGCAGCTCAAATCCGAAAACGGCTCGGCTGAAACGCCAGCAGAAGTGCAGGGACAGGAATTTGAAGAGCAAAGCAGTCTCCGGTTACGCAATGCCAGTGAGGGCAATACCTGAAGCCGATTGCCAACCTGGATACCTTCCTGCAACTGGCCAATATTCTGACCATTTTATTATGTGGTATCGCGATTGCTCTCACTGCGCAGCGTTATGTCCAGCAGAATCAAGATCATATTGCCTTGATGCGTTGTATCGGTGCGACCAAACAGCAGATTTTATCGGCTTATCTGGCCTTGCTCGGTACAGTACTGCTGATTGCCATGTCGATTGGTACGGTGGTCGGCATTGGTCTGGGTTATGGGTTATTACAGTTAATGCTGCAACTGATTCCCAACTTAGAAATTGAATTCTCTGCTATGGCGATGCTGCTCGGGCCATTACCAGTCGCGATGCTGACCAGTGCGGTGGTGCTGTTGGGCTTTGTCATGCCGAGCCTATTGCAACTGTTGAACACGCCACCAATTCGGGTAATTCGCCAGCAGGAAAAATCAGTGCAATCCATGCTGTGGATGCTGCTGACCGGAACGCTGAGCCTGATTATTTTTAGCGTGATTCTAACCGAAAATCTGCTCCTGACTGCCTGGGTAATTGGCGCGATTATTGTGTTATGTGCAGTGTTGTATCTGACGGTATGGTTGATCTTAAAACTGCTGCGCAATCAGAAATTGAATCTGTCAGCCTATGTACGAACACCATCTCAAACAGCCTTACAGATTACCGCTTTGGCCTTGGGTCTCAGTCTGATTACAGTATTAGCCGTATTGCGCACAGACCTATTAGAGCGTTGGCAGCAACAGTTGCCGCAAGGTACACCAAATCAGTTTGTGTATGGTTTGCCGCCGTTTGACATGCCAGACCTAAAAGCTCAAATTGAGCAGAATGGCTGGAAAAGTACACCACTTTATCCGAACGTTCGTGGGCGTCTGGTGGCTAAAAATGATCAGCCTTTTGCTCCAGAATTAGTCAAAAGCAATAATACTTTAAAACGCGAGCTGAACCTGACCCAGTCCGACAGCTATCCACAGGATAATGTGATTATTCGTGGTGACAATACTGCTGAAGAATTAGGTATCAAGATTGGCGACAAGCTCAGTTTCAGTCTGCCTGAAGGTGTGCTGGAAGCGAAGGTCATCAATTTAAGAACGGTCGAGTGGGAAAGTTTTAGTCCGAATTTCTTCTTTATTTTTGCCCCGAATAGCATGGATGCCAATGCCGGAAGTTATCTGGGCAGTTTCTATGTGCCGGAACAAGATAAGGACAAACTGGTGTCTGTGATCCAGCAATTTTCCAATACGGTGTTTATTGATGTCAGCCTGATTCTGGAAGAGATCAAGCGTATTGTGAATGTACTGGTGCAGATCGTGACGATTCTGGCCGTGCTGGTTAGTATCTCCGGTTTTCTGGTACTGATGGCTTGTCTGAACCTGCTCATGGATGAACGCAAACGTGAAGTGGCCTTGCTACGGTCATTTGGCAGCTCCAAACAAAAACTGAAAACCATGATGAGTCTGGAAATTGGTTTTATCGGACTGTTTGCCGGAGTGGTTTCCTGTCTGTTTGCCGAAGTGATTAGCGCAATCGCCAGTTATCGTATGGATTTAATGATTCAGCCACACTGGGAAATCTGGATTATCCTGCCGATTTTCATGACTGTGTTATGTGCGCTGATTGGCCGTTATCGTCTGAGCTATCTGTCGGACATTCCGCCCTTACAAAGCTTGCGCGAGATGAATCAGTAAGATTCATCTCCATGGCTTTTTAAATTCGCTGGTATTTAAAGCGGCAATGATTTAAAGCTGCAATTGTTGTCGCATCAGGTCGAGAATCTCTTGCCACAGTGGGCGAATTGCTTCGATCAAGGCCAAGTTATGTTGATAAAGCAGCACACAGAGGCCAAAACCAATCACTAAAGCGATCAGGTTGATCAGGCGGCTACGCTGCATTTTTTGTCCGGCATACCACAGCAAGGTTAAAAAAGCGCCCATCAACATGCCACCAATATGTGCGGCATTGTTGATTCCGCTGATCATAAAGCCCATGGCCAGGTTCAGACCCATCACCATCACCAAGGTCTTTTTATCTAGAATAAAACGTTGCTGGGGCAGCATCGGCAACAGGGCCAATACCGTCAGTGAAGCGCCGAGTCCCATCACCGCACCGGATGCACCGGCACTGACCGCCGGCAATAAACTTGGGTTGGCCACACCCCCTGCAATCAGATCATAGCTGTCCTGAATGTTCATATAGCCACTGAGCAAACTGCCCATTAAGCCGGCACACAGGTATAAGCCAATAAAATACATCCGGCCAAACAGTTGTTCGGCAACACTACCAAAAATATACAAGGCCCACATATTCAACATCAGGTGAATCAGGCCAAAATGGAAAAACATGCTGCTAAACAAACGCATGGGTTCCGCTAAATAGGTTAAAGGTGCATAATCGGCACCCCAGAGAATCGCATCTCGGGTACTCGGCTGGCTGATATCCATACCATTGATGGCCTGCCAGCCAAATAATCCGACATTAATCGCGATTAAAATGGCCGTGATCCACCAGAGCTGCATTTCAAGTTTGCGGTGTACGACAGGGGGAGCGTATTTAGACATGCTATTTTTTTTGCTGTGATTGTATATTTCGAATAAGCTTAACACGAAAAATCAAATTTTCAGGAGTAACGCACTGACATGAAAGCCTTTCTGATCCGCACGATATTAGTCATCGTCAGTGTGATTTTACTGATTCAATTGTGGATCTTTGCCAGTCTGGCCTGGTGGCGAACCAATCCGGTCAATACCACCATGATGATGCGGATTGATTACTGGACGGAACCTTCCAAAGCCATTCAACATCAATGGCGTCCCTATGATGAGATCAGCCTGAATCTGAAACGTGCCATTGTCACTGCAGAAGATGGAAAATTCATTCATCACCATGGTTTTGACTGGGACGGCATTCAAACTGCGCTGAATAAAAACCGGGATCAGGGCCGGGTGGTGGCTGGGGGGTCTACCATTTCCCAGCAATTGGCGAAAAACCTATTTCTGGTTAATAAGCGTTCATTTGTACGTAAAGGCCAGGAAGCGGTGGCCACCTGGATGATGGAACGCATGTGGTCGAAACAGCGGATTCTGGAAGTCTATTTAAACTCGATTGAATTTGGTGACAATATCTATGGCGTAGAAGCCGCAGCCAAACATTATTTTGGCAAAACTGCGCAAAGCCTGACTCAGGATCAAGCGATCTTTCTGGCGGCCATTCTGACCAATCCAAAATATTTTCAGGATCATCGCAACTCCTCTGCCTTAAATGCACGCAAGCGCATGATTCAGCGTTATATGCGTTATGCAGAATTGCCTTAAATAATTATTTAAAGAAAAAGCCCAGTTTTTGGGCTTTTTTTTATGAAATTGTCATCAATTTGAAGCATACTTGAACTGATAAGCACAATTTTAAATCCGCATAGGTTTGATATGAATACGGCAGCCAGCACTACTTCAGCACAGCCCGAATATACATATAATGATCGTTATATAAATCGTGAACTGTCTATTTTAGACTTCCATTTACGCGTCCTGGAACAGGCTGTCGATCCTTTACATCCCTTGCTTGAACGCATGAATTTCCTGTTAATTTTCTCGCGTAATCTGGACGAATTTTTTGAGATTCGGGTCGCAGGAATGATGGAACAGTTAGATTTGGACAATGAAAGTCGCAGTCCGGATGGCCTGACCCCAAAGCAGGTGCTGGAACAGATTTCCAAAACTGCACATGCTGCGATTGAACGCCAGTACCGTATTTTAAATGAAGAAATTTTGCCAAAACTGCGTGAGGAAGATATCTGTTTCTTGCGCCGTGGTGAACTGACTCCGGCACAATCGGCCTGGGTGAAAAAATATTTTCAGGAACAGGTTGCGCCCGTCCTGACGCCAATTAGCCTAGACCCTGCACATCCGTTTCCACGTCTGGTGAATAAATCACTGAACTTTATTGTGACTCTCGAAGGTAAAGATGCCTTTGGCCGTCAGATTGATCTGGCTGTGGTGCCAGCGCCGCGTTCGTTACCACGCGTGGTACGTCTGCCAGATGAATTAACCGATGGCAAAGAGCATCATGTGATGCTGTCCGCGATTATTCATGAACATGTTTCGGATCTGTTCCCGGGCATGACAGCGACCGGTTGCTATCAGTTCCGTGTCACGCGGAATGCCGATCTGGCCCTGAATGAAGATGTTGAAGATTTGGCTAAGGCGCTTAAAGGCGAACTCAGTTCACGCCGTTTTGGCCGTGCTGTACGTCTGGAAGTGACAGAAAACTGTCCGCAGCATATTTATGAATATCTGCTGAATGAATTTGATCTGGAAGAAGAGCAGCTTTATAAAGTCGCAGGCCCAGTCAATCTGGCGCGCTTACTGTCTAATTTCAAGCGCCCGCATTTACGCTATGATTCACATACCCCGATCATTCCCAAAGTACTGAAAAAATCTGAAAATATTTTTAGTGCCATGCAAAAACAGGATATCTTGCTGCATCATCCGTTTGAGTCTTTTGCACCGGTCATTTCATTGTTGCGTGAAGCTGCACGTGATCCACAAGTGCTGGCGATCAAACAGACCTTGTACCGCAGTGGCCCGGATTCTGAAATCGTGCAGGTGCTGGCGGAAGCTGCCCGCAATGGCAAGGAAGTCACGGCCGTGATTGAATTGCGTGCACGTTTCGATGAAGAATCCAATATCGAAGTGGCCAATGTCCTGCAAGAAGCCGGTGCGGTAGTGGTCTATGGCATCGTTGGCTATAAAACCCATGCCAAAATGATTCTGGTGGTACGCCGGGAAAATAATAAACTGGTGCGCTATGTACATCTGGGAACCGGCAACTATCATGCCGGTAATGCGCGAATCTATACTGATTATGGTTTGCTCACCACGGATAAAGACCTGTGTGAAGATGTGCACCGTATCTTTCAGGAGCTGACCGGTATGGGGAAAATGGCCAAGCTGAAAAAGCTGTTACATGCGCCATTTACCTTACATACCCAACTCATTAATTATATTGATAATGAAATCGTGAATGCCAAAGCAGGCAAGCCGGCGCAGATTATTGTCAAAGTTAATGCGCTGACCGAGATGCAGTTGATCAATAAACTCTATGAAGCTTCTCAGGCCGGGGTACAGATTGACCTGATTATCCGCTCGATTTGTAGTTTGCGTCCGGGATTGCCAGGTTTGTCTGAAAATATTCGGGTACGTTCGATTGTCGGGCGTTTCCTAGAACATACCCGCGTGTATTATTTCAGCAATAACGGTAATGCACGGGTTTACTGTTCAAGTGCAGACTGGATGGATCGCAACCTGTTTAACCGGGTCGAAGCCTGCTTCCCGGTAGAAGATGAAGCGTTGAAAAAACGCATCTATCAACAGGGGCTGCTTAACTATCTGAAAGATAATCAGCAATCCTGGTTATTACAAGGGGATGGAACCTGGCTGCGGGCACAGCTGCAAGAAGGTGAAAAGCCACATAATGCTCAACGCATTTTATTGGACTTGTTTAAATAAATGCTCTCAAGAGGCTGAAAATTCAGCCTCTTTTTTATCCAGAAAATAGCATTCAAGGGTTTTAATCAGAGGATATCAGCAGTTTGCGATAGATCTGTTTGACCTGGGCATACATCTGATAGTCAGTCAGCTGGAGCTGGTGCTGTATGTCTACTGGGGTTTTTTGCTGGCTGAGTAAGTGTAAGAGCTGCAATTCGGTTACCTTGAGACAGGTTTTGTCAGTGAGCTGGTACAGGATATGTTCTGCCAGTTCAGCATGGATATAGGCACCGCCGCGCAAGACAATTTTCAGGCTTTCAGCAAACTGGATGAATGAAGCCTGAGGTTGGATATAGCTATTTGCACCAGATAAGATTGCTGAATAAATGAGTGCTGTGGATTCACTCTTGAGTACGGCAACTACAGGTGTATTTGGGTTATGCCGTTTCATCTGGCCGATGAAATGAATCTGTGAGGCTTCTGTCAGGTGATAAAGAATCAAGTTAGGCAGATGTTCGGCAATCATCTCTTGTGCAGATTGGAAATTGTCTGCATACAGCAGCATATCTGGTTGATAGCCCAGTTGTTGCAGTACAGTCTGAGTTTTGGACAGGTTCAGGTCAGTAAATGAAGCGATGACTAAAACCGGTGCAGGCAAGAGGGCAGCCAATAAGCTCAATCCTGTTGATTCTAAGAGAAGGCTATACTGTGGATGAAGCAAAATAAAATGAATATCCCAAAAAATAGGGATTTAACGATAATCACCTCATCTTCGTCTTAAATAGCATTTATTACAGATTAAAACCGATGACATTAACAGTCAGCTTGAGACTTTAGCAGGTCTATGATGGTTGGTTATATCCACTTTGAGATATAAAAAAAGGAGCAACGGGTGTGCTCCTTTTAATCATCTAAAATTTTAGCTCAAGCAGCATTGTGCTGAGTGATTTTTTGGAAAATCTGTAATAACACATCAAACTCGCTTTGTAGCGGCGTACTTTTACGCGTCACCAATGCCAGGGTGCGACTTGGCGCAGAGTTGATTGGCTTGACCAGAATCTCAGGGTTGGCTTTGATCATATTGGTATAAATCGCAATTTCTGGCAATAAAGTAAAACCAAGATTTGCAGAGACCATTTCGATTAAAGTCGGCAAAGAGCTGGCTTTTAAACGATGATCATTTTTACGCTCACCAATCGGGCAGGCACTCAGGGCATGATCACGTAAGCAATGACCTTCCTCAAGTAACATCAGGCGAGACAGATCCAGATCTTCCAGAGAATTCGCTTGTGCAGCGTGTTGATCTGATTTTTGATAAACCAGATACAGATTCTCTTTGGCAATCTCGGCCACTTTCAGGCCACGTGTATCGAAAGGCAGCGCCAAGGCCACCATATCCAGGTTGCCATGTTCCAGTTTTTCTACAATTTTCTCGCTTTGTGCTTCATGCAGATGCAACTGGATTTTTGGTAATTGTTTATGCACTTCTTCTAGCAGCTGTGACAGCAGGAAGGGAGCAATCGTAGGAATCACGCCAAGATGTAAATCACCGGTTAAGGGTTCACTCATCTCACGACTTAAGCGCATCAAGTCCTGAGCATCAGCCAGTAGAACACGTGCGCGTGCAACCACTTGTTCACCAAGAGGCGTTAAACGAACATTCTGGCGGTCGCGTTCAACAAGTACGCCACCGAGTAAACGCTCCAGCTCCATAATGCCGCCAGACAAAGTTGACTGGGTGACAAATGAGCGGCGAGCAGCTTCTGTAAAATGTAGCGTCTCTGACAGTGTTACGAGGTATGACAGCTGTCTTAAGGAGGGTAGTGCAGCCATAGTGTCCTAATGTTTATGATTTAAAATGATCAGCAAATAATTCGCTAAGATATGGAATAAAATGCGGTGGGATATCATGCCCCATTCCATCAATTAATTCAAATTTAGCCCCTGGAATCGCTTTTGCAACGGCCTTGCCATGACTAGGAGGCAGCAATCGATCACGAGCACCATGAACCACCAGGGTCTCTTGCTTGATTTGCTTGTTCAGTTGCAGCAATGAACCTGTACATAATATTGCTAAAAACTGTTGAAGTACACCGGCAGGATAGTAACTTCGTTTATATAATTTACGTGCGGTCTGCACCGCTTCCAGATGATTGACATAACCTGGCGAACCGATGATGTTAAACAGTTTTAGACTATGATCTACAATACCATCTTCATCTGTTGAAGCCGGTTTGTCAATCAAACTAAAGAGTTGCTTGGGAAAGGGCGGTGGCAACAGCGGCTGATTGTTGCTGGTAAACAGTAAACCCAGTTTTTTGACTTTGTCCGGATAGCGTGCCGCCAGAATCTGGGCAATCATGCCACCCATGGATGCACCCAATACATCAACCTGATCCAGCCCCATTTTTTCAATCAGCAGACTGACATCTTCAGCCATATCATACAGGTCATAAGGTGCACCCTGATTGCCCAGACCGAGCACAAAACGGCTCATCATTTTCAGGGTGTTCAGGCGTGGACCCTTGTTATGGATTTTTGAAGACAGGCCAATATCGCGATTATCAAAACGTACCAGATGGAAACCTTGATCAATCAATGATTTGCAAAAAAAGTCAGGCCAGTACAGCACCTGCGCACCCAGTCCCATAATCAGGAGCAGCGTAGGATTTTCCGGATTTCCGCCCACCTCGACATGTAATTCCACACCATTACCCAGATCAACTCTGGTTTCACGCATGAAAGAACTATATGGAGAAAGATTAAACTGTAATGCGCTGTGCATAATTGCTGTCCTAATTAAAGGATATTTTGTTTAAAAAATATCCTGAGTATTAAACCTCTAAACCACAGCAGGAATCAAGTCAGGAACCTGCTTGGTCAAAGACAGACGTTGTTTGCCCGCAGTTGCACCCAAGAGTACAAAGCCACGTAAAGTGCCGCTACCGTCGATGGCTTTGGCCAGCATGCCATCTTCCAGCTCTTCAGTTTCCCAGGTGACCTCAACATCGACTGGTGCAGGCAGGACAGTTAAAGGTGCAGCAGGCGTTTTCACTGCCACTGGCATAGCCGGATAATGTACAGCCGTATGTTCGCCATTCAGGGTTTTTGCCAGCGCGCGCGCCTGTTGCATGATGGGCATGACATAAGGCAATAAGGTACCATTCACTTCAGCACAGTCACCTACGGCATAAATATCGGCATGATTGGTTTCCAGTTGCGCCGTGGTTAAAATTCCACGACTGGTATGAACATCTGCCTGTTTGGCCAAAGAAATATTCGGCTGTAGACCTACCGCAGACAAAACCACATCAGCAACGAGAGACTGACCATTGGCCAGCATGACCAAATAGTCACCATTTTCAGCACGAGAGACCTTCTCGACCGTGGTGCCCAAGACGAAATGAATGCCGGTTTCTTCAAGGTTTTTCTGGAAGGCCGTTGCAACATGTTCAGGTAATAAACGGCCCAGCGGTTGAGGTGCCAGATCGATCACTGTGACCTGATGCTCGGTATTTTGCAGGTCATTGGCAAATTCGCAACCAATCAGGCCTGCGCCTAAAATCACCACGCGTTTATCTTCACGTGCCGCCAGATTGCTGCGGAACGTCTTATAGTCACTTAAATTATTCACCACATGAATGTCATCACTGGCATCACCGGAAATGGCTAAACGTACCGGGTTGGCACCGACCGCCAAGACCAGTTTGGAATAATTCTGTGTGCTTTCCTGACCATCTTTCTCAAGTACCAGCTGATGATCTTCCGGATGAATGGCTTTGACCCAAGTCTGCTGTTCAATCCGCATATTCAGTTGTGCCGACATTTTTGCAGCATCGCCCAATGCAATCTGTTCAGGCGCTTTTTTGCCAACCAAAGCATTGGAAAGGGTCGGTTTGGCATAATTTATCGCATCATCCGCGCAAATCATCAGCAGTTCATGCTCTGGATTAAGTTTGCGAAATTCACGTGCTACAGCATAACCTGCCATACCTGAACCAATAATAACGATAGGATGCATAGTCGTTTCCATGCTGTAGGGCTCTCCATGCTGTTTTATATGAGGATAAAAAGGACATAAAAAAAGACCATATCGACATGGTCTTTAACTGGGCGTGCTCAGACTTCGATCATTTCGAAATCGACTTTAGACACGCCACAATCTGGACAGGTCCAGTCATCCGGGATATCTTCCCATTTGGTTCCCGCCACGATGCCGTCTTGAGGCCAACCTTCCGCCTCGTCATAAATCCATCCACAAACGATGCATTGATACTTTTTCATGTAACTCTCCAAAACTGAGCAAGTGTAACCGTCAGCTTAAAATCCATAAAATGGCAAGACTCTAAAAGAATATGACTTTTTAACAGTGAACATATTTGGCTAAATTTTTACGCAGTTCTATTCAGAAAGTAAAGTGAATAAAAGCTTAATCAGCGAAATTAGCAGCAGAATGACTTTGGGATTCAGTATTTCTCTGAAAATGAGTCAAATCGGCTTTGCTGGCAAATGCTGTGGAGTGATGAAGCGGCTGCTGTGGCAAAATTTAGCTTAAATGAGGCGTTATAGACCAAAGTCGTGCAGTAAAAACTGAGGTTTTTATATAATTTAGAATCAGTAAAGTCTGGATTAAATATTTTTATAATAAATGAATTTAATAAAATCAATAACTTGTGCTTAAATATTGAGTTTTTATTATACAGCTCGGCTTGTTCATTGGCTGGAAATAGGTTTAAAATTCGCATATTCCTTTTCTTTTTTTAAGATCTCCCATGAGCAATTTGTCTACTTCTTTGTGGTCTCACATTCGTACGGTCCAAGATTTTCCAAAACCAGGAATTTGCTTTTATGATTTGACCCCACTTTTCATGAGCAATATTGGTCCATTGACTGATGCCCTGATTGCCAGCATTCCTGCTGACAAACTGGCAGAAGTAGAAAGCTTTATCGCAGTGGAAGCACGTGGTTTTGTGTTGGCAAGCCTGTTGGCACAACGTACCGGCAAAGGCTTGTTATTGGTGCGTAAAGCAGGAAAATTGCCGCCTCCAGTCGTGGGTGTCGGTTATAGCCTGGAATATGGTCTGGATCGTTTAGAAATGTCTGCGGAAGTTCAGTCTCAGAAAGTCATCATTGTTGATGATGTTCTGGCAACAGGCGGAACTTTAAAAGCGGTAAATGAATTGGCACTCAAATGTCAGCATGAAGTACTAGGTGCAAGTATCTTTCTTGATCTTCCTGATTTGCATGCTGAATTAGGTCTGGATATCTGGTCAGTACTGGATGATAAATCTCAGCCTGAAGCTGCGGTTGCCTAAATTGTAGATTTAAAAAAAAGCTCCTCAATATCGGTAATGCCGGTCAGTTAAGAAATTGACTGGCATTTTCTTTTTTAAATTCATGATCATATTTGACAAGTAGAAAAGTCATCCGCAACTGTTTGAGGCAGGACTAGATTTAAAAATGATTGTTTCTGCGACA
>SMEP01000257.1_pt1 | contig 11325 bp, 10 predicted proteins | sample 2456231 | NCBI WGS metagenome assembly SMEP01 (sample SAMN10132595, study PRJNA489261) | soil metagenome | isolation source: day1 control-silty clay loam soil ammended with raw manure from dairy cow... | place: USA | collected 2015-05-15
TTGCTAGCGATTCTAACAATTAAGTTAGAAATCTATTGTTTGTTTCATTTAAGAAACTTGTTTTTCATTAACGTTGCTTGTTCAGTTTTCAAGGTTCATGTTGTTATCGTTTGCGACAACTTTTATATCTTACCATTTTCAAAGTGTTATGTCAACACTTTATTTTAATGATTATTTTTAGATATTGTTTGTCGCTCTTGACGACTTCTATAATATTACACGCATAATAAGCTTTCGTCAACACTTTTTATCAAAAAAATATCATTTTAAATTACTTCCTATATAATAGCTAAAATTATTTCAGCTATTATTCTCCCGTTTCTAACTATTTTTTATGTTTATTTTAAATTCATAACCTTTCTATTGCTAAACACTGCATACAAAGCAGCATCTGAAATTTCCGCAATGATTATACATTGCGTTCAATCAGCTACCACTAAAATGCGCGAATTAAAAACACCTTCTTATTTTAAATCATAAGAAGGTGTTCCGTCATTTAATTAAAATGTGAGCTGTGGATAAATTTCGTTGACGCTTTCACGTAATTTGGCTTTTAAAAACTTACCTACCGATGTTTTTGGAATTTCGTCTAAGAACACGATATCGTCTGGCATCCACCATTTTGCGAATTGGCCCGCTAAAAATTCGATCAGTTCTTCTTTCGTTGCATGGGCGCCTTCTTTTAACACGACACAAGCAAGTGGACGCTCCTGCCATTTTGCGTGTGGAATCGCGATTACAGCCGCTTCGAATACGGCATCATGTGACATCAGTGCATTTTCTAAATCCACCGATGAAATCCATTCGCCGCCGGATTTGATTAAATCCTTCGTGCGGTCGGTAATTTTAATGAAGCCTTCTTTTGAACGGACCGCGATATCACCTGTGTAAAGCCAGCCGTCCTTAAAGGCATCGGCTGTGCGCTCGTCCTTGTAATATTCTGCAGCAATCCACGGACCACGTAAGCGTAGCTCACCCATCGTTTCCCCATCCCACGGTACCTCGCCGTTTTCGTTGACGATGCTTGATTCAATACCCGGTACGGTTAAGCCTTGCATCGCGCGTGTTTCGATTTTTTCATCAAGTGACCAGCTGTCCATATGCGATAGGTCGCGTGACATCGATACGATTGGTGATGTTTCGGTCATGCCGTATGCCACGATGTAGTGAATGCCAAGCTCCTCGTACTTTTTAATGAGGCCTTTTGGTGATGCAGAGCCGCCGCAGAAAATCGCTTGTAGTGACGATAAATCACGCGCTTGTTTTTCTTGCTCTTGTAAGGCACCTAACCAAATCGTTGGCACACCCGCTGTTTTTGTTACGTTATATTTTTCGATGAAATCTAAAATTAACTTTGGTGTGAATTGCGGTCCGATTAATACTTGTGTTGCGCCGACATTCACAGCAGCAAACGGCATGCCCCAAGCATTTACATGGAACATTGGGACGATTGGTAAAATCGTGTCACGCTCTGAAATGCCCATCGTGTCCGTCATCGAAATCGTCATGCTATGTAAAACAAGCGAGCGGTGCGTGTAAACAACGCCCTTTGGATTTCCCGTCGTTGCACTTGTGTAGCACATGCTTGCCGGTAAATTTTCATCTAAATCTTCCGGGAACGCGAATGTTTCATCGGCTTCCGCGAGTAGTGCCTCGTAAGACAGTGCATTTGGTAATGTTGTTTCTGGCAGCTCACCGTCCGCCATAATAATGTAGTGCTGTACGGTTTTTAGCTCGGCCTGCACTTCTTCAATAAGTGGCACTAAATCTTCATCTATTATAAGTATTTTGTCTTCTGCGTGATTAATAATGTACGCAATATGTTCTGGTGATAGGCGAATATTCACCATGTGAAGTACCGCGCCCGCGCAAGGTACAGCAAAATACGCCTCTAAATGACGGTGTTGGTTCCATGCAAATGACGCGATTTTGTCACCGCGCTCCATGCCAAGCTTCGTCAGTGCATGCGCTAATTTACGCGTACGCTTCACCCACTCTCCGTAAGTTAAGCGGTGTACCATTGTCTCACTTGTACGTGAAATAATCTCCTTATGTGCATAGTACGTCTCTGCGCGTTTTAACAAGTCCGTTAAAACGAGTGGTGTTTGCATCATCATATTTAGTTCCCCCTTGTGTTTAACTGCGTTTACCGGCAATCCCCATTTCCGATAAAAGCGTTTTATTTTCTCCCACAATATCATTTTAATATAATATACTGAAAAATGTAAATATTTAGTTTGATATAGAGTTTTTTTGCTCGTTAACGTTATTTTGATATTGATGAATTTCTTTCATTATTTTGTAGCATCTCGATGTAAATACGCATTAGACCACAATTTCTTATTATTTATCTTCCATTTGAATAATAGTCACAAGTTGATTTTTTATTCCCTTGCATAATAAGCCAACTGTGAATAGATAATATAATTGCCAAATTATATTATAAAAAAGCACACAGGATCGTCTCCTATGTGCTCACTTATCTTATTAAACTGCTTTTTGCTCTAAACGTAGCTTTAGCTTTTCTAGCATATCGACTGTCATTTTGTCTAAATCATAGCTTGCTTTGAAGCCCCACTCCTCTATGGCAGCGGATGAATCGATGGCGTTTGGCCAGCTGTCGGCAATTGCCTGACGAATCGGGTCTACGTCATAGTTCATTGTGAAGCCTGGCATATGCTTTTTGATGGATGCTGCGATTTGTGATGGCTCGAAGCTCATTGCTGAAATATTAAAGGCGTTGCGGTGTACGAGCTTACTTGGGTCTGCTTCCATTAAATCAATAATCGCCTGCAGTGCATCAGGCATATACATCATGTCCATATACGTACCTTCTGCGATATATGATGTGTAGCGACCTTCTGCAATCGCTTTATAGTAGATGTCGACCGCGTAATCCGTCGTCCCACCACCAGGAGGCGTCACGTACGAAATAAGACCTGGGAAACGAACACCGCGCGTATCTAGACCGTAACGTGTGTGGTAATAGTCACATAATAATTCACCAGCCACCTTGTTTACACCGTACATCGTTGTTGGGCGTTGCAATGTATCTTGCGGGGTATTGTCCTTTGGTGTTGACGGGCCGAATGCGCCGATTGAGCTTGGCGTGAAAAATTGCATATCAAGTTCGCGTGCCACTTCAAGTGAATTCATTAAGCCGCCCATATTTAAATTCCAAGCAAATACTGGATTTTTTTCTGCTGTTGCAGACAGTAGTGCCGCCATGTGAATCATTGTGTCCGCACCGAAATCCTGTGCAAGTGTATGCATACGCTTGCCATCTGTTACGTCAAGTACCTCAAAAGGTCCGACATGCTGATCAATTTTTCGGATATCTGTTGCTAATACATTGTCCACGCCATATTGTAAACGTAACTTGTCGACTAATTCTGAACCAATTTGACCTAATGCACCGGTCACCATAATTTTTTTCACACGTGATGCCTCCCTATCCCTAAAAAATATCTCTATAAAATATTGCACTTATATACAAATGTCCTCTGTAAAAATACATTTAAATTCAAACAAAAGCTAATTTGAAAAGCTTTTTCTCGAATTTATTATATGGTGTTCTTTTATAAAATACAATATCTCTTAAAAATTCTTTTTCAGTAAGACAATTGTCCACCTCAAATATGCGAATCATATGTTTTTTCTAAAAATTGCACAAAAATGACATACAACCTCTTACGTCATCATTCAATTATCATGTCGCAAATGCTTTCAAATGCGATCTTTTGTCCACTGTCTAAATGAAGGTAACGCTCGTGTTCATTTAGTTTTTGAATGAAGCCGGTGTATGTAGTCAATTGCTTATGCACCCAGACACGTACCCTTACTTTTTGCTGCTGTTCATAAGCTATATATACTTGTTGATTGATTTGCTCAAGTTGCGTCTCGTCTAACTGCGGCTTCTCGGTCCATGTATCTTCTGTCTGCCATTCGCGCAGCAATTTCACATGCTCCGGTAGCATCATCGCCGTCCATTTGATTGTGCCTCGGTCTTTATTCATCATATTCACCTCTTATTGTTTATGTCCGCCAACTAATGTAGAACGTGTAAGTGCGGTGCCTGCCTCGGTGTAAGAAACAGCACGTAGTAACGCGGTGGTCCCGTATTTTGTGCGCAAGTGATCCATCGTTTCACCGAGCTTACGATTGCGCCACTTTACCTCATCAAATAAACTGAGTTGCATTGAATACTCACTTTCGATATTGCTTAATGTCACCGTCAATTTACGTGCTGGCCTTTCTGCATAAAATTCATCCAAAAGCGCTTTACATAGTTGAAAAATAACGAGTGTGTCGTTTGTCGGCTCATCAATCGTCCGGGCACGATGAAAGCCACCACCAAACGCGTCCTTGCTATAACTAAGTCCTAATGAAATCGTGCGTCCTACTTTTTTCGCCTCGCGCGCGCGTCTTGCTACGTCCTCGCACATTTCAAGTAGCACGACCAAAATTTCATCGCGACTGCGGTAATCACGCATCAACATTTGGCCCTTACCAAAGCTAATTTGGCCTTCCATAATCGGTGCGCCGACTACAGAATGATCGATGCCCCATGCGTGATAATATAGCTGATTGCCCATGACGCCAAAACGGGCTTCTAAGCTAGCTAAATCGGTATGTGCCAAATCATACACTGAATAAATACCCATATGATGAAGCGTTTTTTCGGTGCGACGTCCGATGCCCCACATGTTGGACAGTGGCATAATCGGCCATAGCTTTGTTGGTACATCGTCATACGTCCACTTCGCAAAGCCGGTCTTTTTTGCTTCGATATCAAGTGCCAATTTTGCCATCAGCATATTTGGTCCAAATCCCACCGTACACCGCAAACCAAACTGGCGTAAAATTGTCTCTTGAATATAGCGAGCCGTTTGTTCAGGCGGTCCCCAAATTTTTTCGGTCCCAGTTAAATCGAGAAAGCTTTCGTCGACGCTATACACATGAATCGCTTCCTTTGGCACAAACAAATTAAAATGGCGCACGAGCTCCATCGACATCCGAATAAAAAATGACATTTTCGGCTCAAATAAGCGAATATCCGGATGTGGCGGAATTTCATAAAGCCTTGAACCCGTACGAATATTGAAGCGTTTTTTCATCGGGGGTGAAGCCGCGAGTACGACACTCCCTTTTTGCTGAAAGTTCCCGACAATCGCAATCGGTACTTCCATGACATTTAAATTTTCTAATGAGGCAATACAACTTGCATAAAAGCTACGCATATCAATACAAACAATCGAACGCTGCGGCGCATTTTCATACATTGTTATCCTCTCCCTTTAAATCGAACGTTTGTTCTATATTAAAATGAGACGTGTGAGACCGCAAGTGGGAAATGATAGGAATTTCAATAAAAAAACCGGATTTAGAAGTTATTTTCTAAATCCGGTTTCTATGATTTTTTTAAATAAGAACATTTTTGTGTTAAATACGAAGTTTTAAAATAAAAATAAGAACTTTTGAGTGATGAATAAGAACATTTAGGTTAGAAATAAGAACTTTTCATCCCAAAATAAGAAGTCCAAACATCTCTTTACGCTTTCACTACTTTTTCATATAACTGTGGGCGGCGATCCTCGTATACGGGAATACGTCCGCGCACTTCGTCAACCGTTGAAAAATCAACGTCAATAATGGCTAGCTCCTCATCCTCTGCACCTGTCCACAGCACCTCACCCCATGGCCCGATAATCATCGACTGCCCGTTGAAATTCTCGACTTTACGCGCAATACGGTTTACCGCAATGACGAAGCATTGGTTTTCAATGGCACGTGCTTGTAGTAGGATTTTCCAGTGGTCAATACGTGGTGTTGGCCACTGCGCTGGAATGAATAATACCTTTGCGCCGTCTAATGCATGGGCGCGTAGCCATTCTGGGAAGCGAATGTCGTAGCAAATCGCACCGCCTGCTTCTAGCCCATCTAATGCGAAACGATTCATCGCATCGCCCGACTGTAAATACAAATGTTCATCCATTAAACGGAATAGGTGGACTTTGCTATACTCACCAACTAATTCACCGTCTTTGTTATATGTATACATCGTATTGAAAAATTCACCCCCGCGCTTTACCGCAACGGAACCACCGACAATGTGTACTGCTAGCTCCTTCGCTAACTTACTTAAAAAGCCTTTTGAGCGCTCGCCGTTTTCATCTGCCAGCTCGTCTAATTTTTCAAGCGCATAGCCTGTATTCCACATTTCTGGTAACACGATGATTTGTGCGCCACCTGCTGCTGCCTCGCGGATTAATTTTTCTGCACGTTCATAGTTTTCGTCCACTTTACCAAAGCCTACGTTTAATTGAATACAACCGATTTTCATCAAAAAGCACCGTCCTTTATGAAGTTTACTCTACCATAAATTATCATAATCTTCACTTTACTTAAACCTAGAAAAGGACTAAGATTAATTAATTAATTCTTAACTATATTAAAGGTGATGAACAAACAATGGAATTTTCAAAAAAACTACAGCAGCTGCCTCCACAATTTTTTGCTGCACTTGTGAATAAAGTAAACGCCGCGCTTGCACAGGGTCGCGATGTGATTAATTTAGGGCAAGGCAATCCAGACCAACCGACGCCTGACCATATTATAGAGGCACTTCAAATAGCGGCAACAAATCCACAAACGCATAAATACTCGCCGTTTCGTGGGATTGCAGAACTTCGCCAAGCGGCAGCGGATTTTTATAAACGTGAATACAATGTCGACATTGACCCGAATACGGAGGTTGCGATTCTTGGTGGCACAAAGGTCGGGCTTGTTGAGTTACCACTTGCTGTATTAAATCCAGGTGATTATATGCTGCTACCAGACCCAGGCTATCCGGATTATTTATCAGGGGTGGCACTTGCAGATGTGAAGTTTGATACATTGCCATTAACAGCAAACAACGACTTTTTACCAGACTATGCTGCACTTTCAGATGAAGTGAAACAGCGTGCTAAATTAATGTATTTAAACTATCCGAACAACCCAACTGGCGGTGTGGCAACGAGCGAATTTTTCAATGAAACAGTTCAATTCGCAAAAGACAACAACATTGCCGTTGCCCATGATTTTGCCTACGGGGCAATTGGCTTTGACGATCAGCGTCCACCAAGCTTTTTACAAACACCGGGCGCGAAAGACATTGGCATTGAGCTATACACCTTATCAAAATCCTTCAACATGGCTGGCTGGCGTATTGGCTTTGCGGTTGGGAATGCGAAAATGATTGAAGCGATTAACATCATTCAAGACCATCTATTTTGCAGTCAGTTCCCCGCGGTTCAACATGCGGCGGCTACCGCTTTAAACGAGGAGCAAGCTTGCGTGGAAAACTTACGTGCATTATATGAAAGCCGTCGCAATGTGCTTGTTGAAGAAGCACGTAAAATTGGCTGGAATATAACCGCACCAAAAGGCTCGTTCTTTGCATGGCTACCTGTTCCTACAGGCTTTACGAGTGAGCAGTTTGCAGACTTGTTACTTGAGAAGGCTGACATCGCGGTAGCTAGCGGTAACGGGTTTGGGGACTACGGTGAAGGCTATATCCGTGTAGGGTTACTTGTGGATGAGGCCCGTCTACAAGAAGCAATGCAGCGTGTGGCGAAACTAAATTTATTTACGGTAAACGCCCTATAAAAAATAAGGCTCCGCGCTACAATTTTGTAGTGCGGAGCCTTTTCATTTTGTGACTGCCTTTTCTTACTTAATTACTCCCAGTTCACGGCCTACTTTTGCGTAAATCGCTAATGCGTCGTCTAGCATTTGTTTTGTATGTGCGGCTGTTGGCATATTACGTACACGACCTGTTCCTTTTGGTACGGTTGGGAACACGATGGCTTTTGCGTACACGCCTTCTTCGCTTAAACGTTTTGAGAACTGCTGTGTTAGCTTTTCATCGCCAATAATACATGGTGTGATTGGTGTTTCAGAAGCGCCGATATTAAAGCCAAGCTCGTTTAAGCCTTTCTTTAAATAATCACCGTTGTCCCATAACAAGTCATGCAGCTCCGTTGATTCCATAATCATTTCCACCGCGCGTGTAATCGCCGCAACGTCACCTGGTGGTAATGCTGTCGAGAATAAGAATGGACGAGAACGTACCTTTAACCAGTCGATTAAGTTTTTCTTACCGGCTACATATCCGCCGACAACACCGATTGCTTTTGATAGTGTACCGATTTGGAAATCGATTTCGTTTTGTAAACCGAAGTGCTTCACTGTCCCTGCACCTTTGCCGGTTACGCCTGAACCGTGTGCATCGTCTACGTATGTGATTAAATCGAATTCTTTCGCGATTTCTACGATTTCAGGAAGCTTGGCGATATCGCCGTCCATCGAGAATACGCCGTCTGTGATGACCATGACTTTATTGTACTGACCTGATGTTGTTGCTTCCTTTGCCTTCGCGCGTAAATCGTCCATATCCGAGTGATTAAATGGAATGATTTTTGCCTTTGATAAACGGCAGCCGTCGATAATTGAGGCGTGGTTTAATGCATCTGAAAGAATGGCATCGTTTTTATCTAGCACGGCAGAAATCGCCGCCATATTACAGTTGAAGCCTGATTGATAGCTGATTGCGGCTTCTGTGCCTTTGAATTTTGCAAGTGTTTCTTCTAATTTTACGTGTACATCTAATGTGCCGTTAATTGTACGAACCGCACCGGCACCAACGCCGTATGTTTCGATTGTATCTTGGGCAATTTTTTTTAGCTCCGCGTTTGTTGCTAAGCCTAAATAGTTGTTTGATGATAGGTTAATTAGCTGTTTGCCTGCTACTTGAATGATTGGACCATTTGCCCCTTCAACAGGATCAATTTCATTGTATAAGCCTTGTGTGCGTAAGGCATCTAAATTTTCATCTAAAAAGGTGTTTAATACGTTTGACATACTTGCTCATCCTTTCGAGTTCAATCTCAGTAATAGTGTAGCATAGAACCATTTTTTTACGTTAGGGGCTCACCGATAATTTTCTCGAGCCTAGCCTTAAAGAAAAAGAGCGCAGGCTGAATAATATAGCCGGTGCCAAGCGCTAATATCACAGTACCAACCCCAACCGGACCACCGAGTAGCCAGCCAAATGCTGCGGCGAACACTTCCATTACCATACGCCCGGTTTTCACCGAATAGCCCTTACTTGCGATAATCATCATGATCGTATCGCGCGGTCCCGCCCCGAGACTTGCTGCGATATAGAGCGCACAGCCCGTACTCATAATGACGAAGCCTGCCGCGAAATATGTAGTTTCCCATAAAAAACGCTCGGCATCTGGTAATAGCCAGTTAAAAATGTCGATAAAGGTGCCGATTAGTAGCATATTCAACCACGTTGCTAATTGTGGCCAACGCTTTAAATAAAGTGAGGTCGCGACGATAATACACAGTCCAGTTAAAATCGACCACGTACCAATGGTGAAGCCGAACTGCTTGAACATGCCGATATGGAACACATCCCACGGGCTTGTGCCAATGACGTTACCTTTGATGGTCATCGTAATGCCAAGTGACATCACAATGAGTCCAACAAAAAAACTGCCCCATTGCCACCAAAATTTTTTAGCCATACACATCCTTCTTTCTACTCTGCTACAATTGAAGCGAATTTTGCACGTGAAGCTTTTGCTAAATCTTGTGGTGCGAGTTTCATTTGCATGCCGATTTTGCCGGCACTAACAATGATGTAATCCAGTGTTTCGGCTGCCTGCTCGATATAGGTTGGGAACAATTTCTTCATGCCGATCGGTGAACAGCCGCCGCGCACATAGCCCGTTAAGCCAAGTAATTCTTTTACCGCGATCAGTTCTACCTTTTTCTCACCGACAACTTTCGCGGCCGCCTTTAAATTCAGTTCAGCAGCAACCGGAATCACGAATACAAAATAGTGGCCCTTCCCTGCTGTAGCAATCAATGTTTTATACACATGCGCGACCGGCTGACCGATTTTGTCCGCAACAGTTACACCATCTACTGCCGCGCCGTCTTCTGTCGTGTATTCAAAGATTTCGTGTGTGATTTTTTGCTGTTCGATTAAACGAATGGCGTTTGTTTTGACATGCTTTTTCGCCATAGTGACCACTCCAATTCTCGAAATATTGAAACTAGTATAACACCTCTCTAGTTAAAGTAAATGTCTACACAAATAAACCCTCATCATTCATTACGCAAACGAATGACGAGGATTTATGGGAATTTAGGCAATTTGTGAGAAAGTCGGCTCCGTTACAGAACGGTATCCGTTTTTCACCATCGCAATATGTGAGCTATACGTTTGTGCTGCATTGTTAAATGTACGCTGCATCAATAGCTTTTCTAAGTCCTGACCAAATACGGTTTGCTGCTCTGGGTTACGTGTAAAATCCTTTTGGAATTTTTCAGGCATCTCAAATGTTAAATCCTCATCCGCAAACGGCGCGACCTCTTGTTGTTCTTCGATTGGCTCGCCGTACTTATCGGCGCGTACTTGCTGAATTTGTGCAGAAGCACTTGCCGCAACACGTAAATCCTGCGGAGATGGCTCTGTCGGTGCTAATGCCGCTTGGCGTACTTTTTCAAGAAGTTGAAGCGTTTCGTCCGTCTCTCCAGTTGTTGCCGGCATTTGAATTGCTACTTCGCCACCGTTAATGTAGCGCTGATCATCGGGACCTGTTGTATGCGTATATGTAACCGCACCTGTAACACCTGCCCCTACTGATTTATGGGCATTTTCGTGCTGAATCACTTCTTGCTCGGTTTGCTTGAGCTGCGAAATTTCTTTTTTCACTTCGGGGTGCTCTAGATATTCTTGTTTTGCCTCTACTGGACGTGCATCCTTACGAGCCGCTGCGTCCGCCTCGTGTAGCTCCTTCTCTGTTTTACCAGAAAGTAAGTTTTCAAGCGCTTGGAGCATTGGGTTTTTGCTTGCATTTGCATATTTTGCATGCTTTTTATAAACATCTCCAACCTCTTTGCGCTGGGCTGCACGTTTTCGTTCCTCTAAATCTGGATTATAACCGTGTAATAAAGTAGAAATTTTCATCATGATTCACCCCTTTTATCTATTATATGAAATACGTATATGAACTATTATCGGAATGGGAAATAAAACTTTCACTTATTTGCCACATTTTACTCATTTTATAATAACAACTAGTATATTGAAACCTATTTCCACAATTCTTTCACCCTATATTTGGATACTTAAACTACTTATTGTTGATTTTCTGATTTCGAAATGGACTCAGCATTACGTTAAAAAACGCCTAAAAGGATACGATTCCTTTAGGCGTTTGATTGTTAATCTTCTAATTTGAAGCCTTTTAGCAGATCTGCAAA
>SMEP01000258.1_pt1 | contig 11318 bp, 8 predicted proteins | sample 2456231 | NCBI WGS metagenome assembly SMEP01 (sample SAMN10132595, study PRJNA489261) | soil metagenome | isolation source: day1 control-silty clay loam soil ammended with raw manure from dairy cow... | place: USA | collected 2015-05-15
AATCGTTGTGGGTCATCCGGGTGCGCTTTCTCGTTATAAGTAATACTTGAAAAACGTAAGTCCCATTGTTCGTGCATACCCGGTTGTTGTGTAAATTGCCAAGCTTTATCAATCGAACAGTTAATATCCATTTCAACATAAATCGGTTTTTTCTTCATGATAGGTAATCTCCTTTTAGAGATAGTATAGAAATAGTGTAGCATGTAATTCTGAATTAAAAGAATATTTTGAGTATAATAATGAATTTTAGTTATATTTTGTATGAAAAAATCTTGTACATTGCTATTTAAATTGAAACTGTTCTAAGTATTTCTAGCATTAGGGAGAAGTGGGGTGAGGTGGAAACGCATCGCATACGTACCTAGCATCATGAAATTTGAATTCCTTTACTTAAAAGAATTCGGAAGTGGGGGGCATTTTAAAATCGAATATAAAACGGATTAAGACAAAATTAAAACTGAGTCCGGTGTAGTAACCGAACTCAGTTTATTCAAGCTATCTTGACGATCGTGTCTAACCTTTTAGGGGTCACTTTACAACCGTGCCATGCTTTTTTAATTAACGCTCAAAAAATACTTTTTCTACGTTGTATTTTGCTTTGAATTCGTTGATGGCATAAGTTTCGTAAATTTCACGTTCTACAGCATCTTCAATTTCATAAATTTCGATTTTATGGATCTCGTTACGGTGATCTTTTACTGGAGATACATTATCTTCGAAGTGTTTTTTAATACGTTGACGGATTTTACGTGCTTTTCCGACGAATAATAGTTCGTTTTTCTCGTTATAGAAGAAGAAAACACCGCCGTTATCACGTGTGATTTTGTGGAAATCGATAAATCCGAAGTATGGTGTAATTTCAACTTCGCCTGGTTTAAGTACTTGCTCGCGTTGGCGAATTACTAAATCTGGTTTTGGCATTTCAATGTTAATCAATTCATTCACGTCCCTACATTATGGTAAAGGTTTATTGTACATGATTTTTACTGAAATTGCTATGATTATAGTCGGAATGCAACGGAACCTTACATAATCCATACATTTTAGCGATATATTCCACAAAATATAAAACAGATTATCCGACACTATTTTTAAGAAAATTAAATTCCTTCTTCGCTCACGACCTACTACTATTCAAAAACAATCGTCTCCCAAGCAAACAAAATGTCAAAGTGAAAAAGGAAAGTCAAGTAATTGGGTGGGGAATTTGAAGATTTTTTTATTTTGAAACAAGAAAAAACCGCACCACCACGGAGATAAAAACTAAACCGTGGTGGTGCAGCAGAGTGTTAAACGCTTAGTAAGCCGTCCAACCAGCATCAGCAGCAATTACTTGTCCGTTGATGAAGCTTGAATCGTCTGAACCTAAGAATAATGCAAGTTGCGCAACTTCATCCGGTTTACCTAAACGAGGCATTGTTTGGCTACCCGTCATTTGACGGCCAGCACCAAATTGAGAAACACCTGTCATAGATGATTGGATATTTGTTTCAACGCCACCTGGTGCGATCCCGTTACAACGGATACCAGATTGTGCGTACATGTAACCTGTGTTTGCAGTTAAACCTGTTACGGCATGCTTAGATGCTACATAGGCAGCACCTGCACGTCCACCGCGAAGACCACCAGCAGAAATATTGTTTACAATAACGCCATGTCCTTGCTCTAAGAATAAGTTCACTGCTATACGCATCGCTTGCATGACACCACGTGTGTTGACTGAGAATACGCGGTCCCATTTTTCGTCTGTAATTTCACCAACTGGCTCCATACCATCCATAATACCAGCGTTGTTTACTAAAATGTCTAATTTACCGTATGTCGAAGTGGCTGCTTCAATCATCGCTTCAATATCTTTAAGTTCAGCAACATTTGCGCGGTTAGCGATCGCTTCGCCGCCAGCAGCTGTAATGCCAGCAGCAACAGCCTCTGCACCTTCAAAATTATAGTCAGATACAACTACTTTTGCGCCTTCTTTTGCATAAAGTTCAGCGATTGCTTTCCCCATACCTGAAGCTGCGCCCGTTACGATTGCGACTTTACCTTGTAATTTCATGTAAGATTGCCTCCTATTTTGCTAGTAATTGAACATTTGTTCATTTACAATTATAATTTGAATGAAAAATTAATACAATAAACAGCTATTTCGAGTTTTGTTCATTACTCAACATAATATGGAAATATGTTCAATAAGAGGTGCAAAATGAAAAAAGATTTACGTGTCATTAAAACGAAAGCGCATTTACAAGAAGCGCTTCTGCAATTATTAAAGGAAAAAGCCTTAGATAAAATTACGATTTCTGAATTATGCAAGCGCGCCAATGTTAACCGTGGAACGTTTTATTTACATTACCAGGACATCCCGGAGCTGTTTGGCGAGTATTTTGAAGAGTTAACGGCGGATTTACGCAAGGCCTATTATGAGCCGTATGTATTAACGGATAATAAAATCGAGAATTTACATCCAGATATGGTTCGGATTTTTCATCATGTCGAAAAATATAAGGATTTTTATAAAGTCGTTTTTGATCGTAAAACGCCATTAATGTATTATTACCAGCTGTTTGATACGATTCGAACGTATTTAAACGAATCAATCTCGGTAGATTTAGGCGAGGATCTAGACTATATGTTAAGCTTTCAGGCAAATGCGATTATCGGCTTTATTATTCAATGGGTTCAATCGGATTTCGACCGAACACCGAATGAGTTAAATGAAATTTTGATTACTACAACGAAAGCCCATTTTAGCTAGCCATTCTAAGAAATTTTAGCTATTGTGCTAATTTGTATGTAGATTATTGAAAACGATTGTTGAAGTACTATTTATACGGTACTATAGTTTACGAGCTTGTCCTTTATTCAGGACTTAGGTGAATTTGCCCCTAAGCATAATAGGGGATTTTTTTTATATGTACATAATATTGCAGAAAATTCAGTTTACAGTTTAAGGTGAACTAATTTACTGATCCAATTGAAAAGGGTTAGGTCATTTCATAGTAGGATGCAGAATCCGACTATAAAATTATAAATTATTCCACTCATCTTGCTAATACATCTCTAGAAGGAATAGCATGTGGGTCAAAGAGAGAAGGATTAACATGCAGAAATATAAAGGTGAGCTATTGATGCTCATTACCGCGGTTATGTGGGGTAGCGGTTTTGTTGGGATGGCCAAGGGACTTGAGCATTGGTCGGTATTCCAACTGATGGCGGGGCGCTTCTTTTTAGCCTCGGTTATTTTAAGTGTCGTTTTTTATAAGAAGCTCAAGTTGATAAATAAGTCAGTTTTATGGAAAGGTGCCACACTGGGTGCCATCTTATTCGTAGGCTTTGCTATTCAAACATGGGGCTTAGAATATACAACCCCGTCAAAAAATGCATTCTTAACGGCGATTAACGTGATTATTGTGCCGATTATTGCTTACGTCATTTACAAGCGCCGGATTGACCGTTTTGAATTTATTGCTGCCGGTGTGGCCATTGTGGGAATTGGATTTTTATCGCTACAAGATTCGTTAACGATTAATATCGGAGATTTCCTGTCGATTCTTTGTGCGTTTGCTTTCGCGTTTGATATTTTTTATACGAATGTCTTTGTCAAAACAGAAGACGCGTTGGCACTGACAATCGTGCAGTTTTATACGGCGACGATTTGTAGTGTGATTGGTGTTGTTGTTCTTGGCGATTACCCGACGACGTATTCCGCAGTAGGACTTGGCATTATTGTTTATTTAGCGGTCTTTTGTACAGGTGTTGCGTACGTATGTCAAAACATCGGAATGCAGTATGCGAACTCGACAAAGTCTGCGATTATTTTATCGACCGAGGCGCTATTTGGTACGATGTTCTCGGTATTATTGTTAAACGAGCTGTTAACAGGGCGCATGATTTTTGGCTGTATTTTAATTTTCTTCGCCATTCTATTTGCCGAAGTAAAGCCAACGTTTAATCGCAAAAAAATATATAGTTAACTTAGAGCTGCACGACAAAGTAGAAAATTGTTGTGCAGTTTTAGTTTACATTTGGCGATTTTAGGAAAAGGATAACATGACTATGTATGGGGAGGTTTTACGATGTTACATTATACACGTGAAGGTTCAGGAAAAGTCGTTGTTTTAGTTCATGGATTTTTAGGGGGCATTCAAATTTTTGGTCGAATTTTTGAGCCTTTAACAAAGCAGTTTGATGTGATTGCCATTGATTTGCCGGGGCACGGAAAAAGCGAAGCACCTGAAGATGAATACACGATGTACCGCTATGCAGAGGATATTTTAGAGGTGCTAATAAATGAGCAAGTTGAAAGCGCGTACTGGATTGGGCATTCGATGGGTGGCTATATTACATTGGCTGCACTTGAAAAGCAGTATACGAATATTGAAAAAGCTGTACTGTTGTATTCATCTGATGCGCCTGATACACCAGAGGCAATTGAAAAGCGCACGAAGCAGCAACAGGATATTCAAGATCAAGGGGTGGGTTCCTTTGTGGAGGGGATTATTCATAATTTCCTAGCACCCGATGCGGATACGGAGGATATTTTATTTGCCAAGGAAGTCGCGCATGAAGCAAACGAGGCAGGGTTAATTACAGCGCTCGGTGCCATGAAGTCACGTCCGAATCAGCGTGATTTAGTGGATTCAATCGAAATACCGATTTTAGTCATTGAAGGTGAACAGGACAAGGCCGTAACACCAATTGAAACGTCGAATCCAAATGTCACAAAGGTGTTTACGAATACGGGGCATTTAGGCATGATTGAAGATTCGCAAACCGTGCTGCGTGAAATTCTGCAATTTTTAAAAGACTAAAAAATAACCGGATTGGCTCTAGTTGCCGATCCGGTTTTAAAATTAACGAAACTTATGATGTAAATAGGTCGCAATCCAATTGAATTTTTCATTTGTCTTTAAATTGTTTACGAGGCCTAATACAATCGCTTGGCGTGGCTGCTCGCTTTGCAATTCCTCGATAAGGAGGTGGACAGATTGGCGTTCGATATCTGAGCGCACTTCATCCAGCAATTGTAAGAGCTCCTTCACAATGTGCTCAGTTGAAATTTTTTCAACGGGTTCGTACATAGAGCATGTTTCATCTAAAAAGATAAGCGTGCTATTTTGCGCGAGTATTGTTGTTTTTTCAACGAGTGAGCGGGCAAGTAAATCGACATCAAACGGTTTTTTTGTTTCAAAAATCCATTGCAGGTAAGCTTGTACGATGCCGTTAACGACAACGACTAAATCATATTGTTTGCCATTGATTTGATCACCAAATACGGAAAATAACAGCTTTTCTAAATTTTTGTTCGACAGCATAACATAATAATGAATTTTTTCAATGAGTTCGTCACTGATCGTCGATACTTTTTCACGCATTAAGATTTCGGCGAATGTTGTATACTGCGATAATATCGTAAACGTTTTTGAAAAATACATATAGAGCTTTTCAGCAGGTTCGCTAGCAGTTGTGACTGCTTGGTCAACCTCGCTAATAATCGTATTCAAAAAATGTTCAATAATTGAAAAAACGAGCTCGTCCTTTGATTTAAATGATAAATAAAACGCGCCCTTAGAGATTCCACAATGGTCGGTGATTTGCTGAACAGAGGTAGATTCAATTCCTTTTTCTGAAAATAAGGTAATCGCAGAATCGAGTATTAATTGTTTTCTTGTCATAATAATTACCCGTCCTTTCATTTGACACGTGACCGACTAGTCATTATTATAGAATGGTGGTTACATATAGTCAAGAAAGGTAAGGTGGAACTGTGAAAGGCTTAGTTAATTTCGTATTAAAAAATAAGCTGGCAGTATGGTTGCTAACAATCATTATTGTGTTCTCCGGTATTTATTCGGCATCTCGAATGAAAATGGAATCGATTCCTGATATTTCAATTCCGTTTTTAATTGTCATGGGTGTCTATCCGGGTGCAACACCAGAGCAAGTTATGGATGATATTTCAATTCCTTATGAAAAGGCAGTTGAAAGTTTAGCAGATGTAAAGGCAGTTTATTCAACATCTAGTTCTAACGTTTCGCAAGTACAAGTCGAGTACGAGTACGGCGTGGATATGGATGAAAAGAAACGTGAGCTAGAATCAACATTAGATAATATCGTGATTCCTGAAGGGGCTCAAGAACCTTCAATTATGGCCATCAGCATGAATATGATGCCGGTTATCGCACTTTCTGTAAGTAGTAGTGAGGAAGACATCGTTGAATTAACATCAACAGTGGAAGACTTAGTATTACCGAAGCTAAATAAAATTGATGGCGTTGCTTCTGCGACGGTAACAGGTCAACATATTGAACAAGTAGCGTTCACATATGATGAAGAAAAAATGAAAGAACTTGGCCTAACAGAGGATTCTGTGAAGCAAATGGTTCAGGCAAGTGATTTAGCCATTTCTTTAGGTTTATATGAATTTAAAGAAGGCGAACAGGCTGTTGCAGTAGATGGTAAGTTTAAAACAGTGGAAGAGTTACAAGAAATGTTAATCCCTGTGACGCCATCTGAAACAAACCCAGTACCATTCGTAAAACTTGGTGACATTGCAACAATTGAAAAGATGGGTAAAGTACAATCAGTTTCTCGTACAAACGGGAAAGATGCCATTTCAATTCAAATTGTAAAAGGCCAAGATGCGAACACAGTAACGGTTGTTAACGCAGTAAAAGAGTTAATTGAAGAAGAGCAAAAATCAATTTCTGGATTAAAAATTGATATTTCGCTAGACCAAGGGAAACCAATTGAAGATTCAGTATTTACAATGATTGAAAAAGCGGTATTCGGTGGAGCAATTGCGATTTTAATTATCCTATTATTCCTACGCGATTTCAAATCAACAATTATTTCAATTATCTCCATTCCTGTATCGGTATTCATGGCATTACTGTTACTAAACTGGATGGATATTACGTTAAATATTATGACGTTAGGTGCAATTACCGTAGCGATTGGTCGTGTAATCGATGACTCGATCGTTGTAGTAGAAAACATATATCGTCGTATGCACTTAAAAGATGAGAAGTTAAAGGGCCGTGCATTAATTCGTGAAGCAACGATTGAAATGTTCAAGCCAATTATGTCTTCTACGTTAGTAACAATTGCGGTATTCGCACCGTTAGTATTTGTTGGCGGTATGGTTGGGGAGCTATTCTTACCATTCGCATTAACGATGTCATTTGCGTTAATCGCTTCATTAATCGTGGCGATTACGATCGTACCAGCACTTTCTCATACATTATTCCGTAAGAAAATTTACGGGGAAAAATCAGAAAGTAATCATAAAGAAGTTGGTAAATTAGCGTTATCTTACCGCGGCTTCTTAGAAAAATGTTTAAATCATAAATGGATCACGTCAATCATTGCGATTGTTATGTTAGTTGGTTCATTAGCATTAACGCCATTAATCGGCTTTAGCTTCATGGGTTCTCAAGAAGAGAAAGTTATGTATTTAACATACACACCGGAAACGGGTGAGTTAATGGAGGATACATTAGCGAACATTGAAGTGGTAGAAAAAGAATTATTAAAACGTGAAGATGTGGATATTGTTCAATTATCCGTGAACACAGAAACGTCTACAGATGCAGCATCAATGATGACAGGCGGCGGCGCTGGTGGCGGTTTAATCTACTTAATCTTTGACCCAGACATGGATGATTTCCCTGCTGCGAAAAAAGAAGTAGAAGACTATATCTTTAACATTGGCCAATCAGGCGAATGGAAAACACAAAACTTCTCAATGGGTATGTCTTCAAACGAAGTGAGCTACACGCTATATAGCGGAGATTTAGATAAGCTAAATGAAGCAGTAAAACAAGTAGAAGATGTATTAGTGGATGTAAAAGGTTTAGAAGATATTGAATCGAACGCATCAAACCCATATGTAGAGCATGTATTAAAAGTAGAGCAACAAAACGTATTACAATACGGTTTAACAACTGCTCAAATTTTAATGGCGCTACAAACAAATGATCAAAAAGAAGTATTAACAACATTAAAATCTGACGGCAATGATATTGAAGTGATCGTGCAACGTGAAGCGCGTTCTGCTGCAGCAAACATTGACGAATTATTAAAAACACCGATTCAAACAGCTACGGGTCAAACAATGACAATTGGTGACTTAGTTGAATTGGAAGAAGGTACAACATTAAATTCACTTTCTCGTCAAAAAGGTGAATACTTTGCAACAGTAACTGCGGCAATTACAGACAAAGATATTTCAAAAGCTACAACTGCTGCAGATAAGAAAATTGAAGATTTAGATTTACCGAAGGGTGTAACGACTGGTGTTGGTGGGGTAGCTGCTGATATGGCGGATACATTCACAAAACTAGGTGTTGCTATGATCGCGGCGATCGCGATTGTTTACTTCATCTTAGTTGTGACATTCGGTGAAGGCTTAGCACCATTTGCCATCCTGTTCTCATTACCATTCGCGGTAATCGGTTCATGGGTTGGTTTATGGGCAACTGGTCAAACGATTTCAGTATCTGTACTGATGGGCTTACTGATGTTAATTGGTATAGTCGTGACCAATGCCATCGTATTAGTAGACCGTATTATTCATATGGAACGTGACGGTATGACTTTACGCGAGGCGATTCTTGAAGCCGGTGCGACGCGTTTACGTCCAATCTTAATGACGGCGATTGCGACAATTGGTGCGATGTTACCAATGGCATTCGGTGGCGCTGGTGGCGGTCTGATTTCTCAAGACTTAGCCATTACGGTAATCGGTGGTTTATTATCATCTACAGTATTAACATTAGTAGTTGTTCCAATCGTATACGAGGTTCTTTCGAAATTAATGAAGAAAAATCGTAAAGATGAGGAAGAAAACTAATTCATTTGCAAGCAGCCTGTATGGAGCGATTTCCATGCAGGCTGTTTTTTTTGTTGTATTTACGCGTGAAGTGCAGTAATATTTTGCTAATATAGTGAAATTGAGGAGTGCGGAATGTGAAAAAACTAATCGTTATGGGGTTATCTTTATTTTTAATACTTGCCTGGCAAGCGTCGGCCAATGCAGATACTGAATTGCAAGCAGGTGACAAAATTCAGCTGGATGAAAAGGCGAAGCTAATACGAAGCGGAAAAGTTGTTGGGGCTTTACCAAAACATGCAGTGATCCAATTTGTTCGCTTTGATGGTGACAAAACGCGGATTGAACTTGCGGGCACGACGTATTTAATCGATTCGCAGCAGGTTTCATCGACGACAAAGCCGTTATCTTTTGTTCAACAACAAAAATCTGCTTACCCAGTTGAAGTCATTGCGAAAAAATCAACGGCACTTGTGGACCGAAATGACATTGTGCTAAAAACAATCAACAAAGGTGAAAAGCTGACACTGCGCGGAGTTAACGAAGCAAATGGTTTGGTAGACTATTTAAATAGCGTAGCACATATAAAATTATCGGATTTTCATTATAGCGCTTTAATAAATGGTGAGAAAAAATTAACGTACGGTGAAATAGAATACAAGCTACAAGTGATTGCGGCGATGTATCCATCTGTCACAAAGCTTTCTGAAATCGGGCAATCCGTCGAAGGGCGCAATTTATATGCTTTAACGCTTGGCACAGGAAAAAAACAAATTTTACTTGATGCAGCATTTCACGGACGTGAGCATATGACAACAAATGTCCTGATGGAAATGATTGATACATATGTGTTGCATTATGTAAACGGTACGAAAATGAATGGCTACGATGTGAATAAATTATTACAAAAAGTAAGTATTGTCTTTGTGCCAATGGTGAATCCGGATGGGGTGACACTTGCACAGGGCGGGAAAATGAAAACGAATCGCGCAAAGCTAATTGCGATGAATAGCGGCAGTGATAATTTCGACCGTTGGAAAGCGAATGCCAATGGTGTGGATTTAAATCGACAGTTTGATGTGAATTGGCATTTAATTAAAAGTACAAAGCCATCGTTCAAAGGCTATAAGGGAACAGCTGTTTATACAGAGCCTGAAGCAGTAGCGATGAAACGACTAATCGATAAAGGAGATTATTTAGCTTATGTTTCGTATCATTCTTCGGGGCAAATTATTTATTGGAGTCAGGCAAAAACTCAGTTTGCTCGCACAAAAAAACTCGTTAAGGGCGTTTCAAACATTACCGGTTATAAAATTATGCCTGTCACAAAATCGTATGAGCCGTTTGCAGCCTCGGAGGATTATTTTACAAAAACAAAAGATCGCCCAGCGATGACGGTGGAAATTGCACCATTTGCGGGTGAGGCGTCTGTACCGCTTAAACAGTGGCAAAATGTTTGGAAACGTAACGCAACTGTTGGTTTATACGCAGCAAGTGAAGCGAGTAAGTGGTGATGGAAATTGTTTGTGCGGTCCGATTTAGGGGGAAACGAGATTATCTTTAGTGAAACGAGATTATAATAAAAAAACCGAGATTATCGCACACCCAACTAAGATGAACCACAGTGTGCAGACTAAAAACAGGGTACTCCGTGAACTATACGGAGTACCCTGTACTTATTTTCTTAGCGAATCACATATTTTTTAATAATCGAAAACGTGACCGTAAAGTAAATCACATAAATAAGCGCTATAACGCCGACAATCATCACAGAAAGCGACACCATATTGAGCTCATTTTGATAACCGAGTAAGGCAATAAATTTTTCAGTCATGCTTGTAATCGGAATCGCTAGCAATAGCGGAATCACGATTGGAAAGGCGAAAAATAAGAAGATTTGCTTGGCGAGTGTTGTTGTGCGCTGCTGTTCAGCGACACCAAGACGATGTAGAATTTGATAATTTTTCGCATCATCGGTTATATTCGACAAGGTTTTCAGTGCTAAAATCGCCATTGCAAGAAGCACGAACACAAAGCTCATATACAGCGCCCCGACAATTAAAATTGCTGAAAAGGCAAGGCTTACAATGTGTTCATATTCTTTAATGTCAAAATCGCTTCGTTTAATAAAGTAATTGTCTCTCGCTTCCTCATACGAGAAGGCTTCGTTTAACGCTGAAACGTCAAAATCAGTATGCTCGATATCAATCGAGTACGCCGTTTGGAACAACGGCATGTTGTTGACGACTTCATCCGGTACGACAATGACAAAGTATGCCCAAATGAGTGCTGGGAGCTGTTTTTCTAAATGGCTAAATGTATAGTGCGTCCCTTGGTGTTCAATGATATTTTCCGAAAAATCATAGTTTCGAATGGCTTCAATTTCGGAATAAATGGCAAACTGATTTTTGAGCTCGATTGGCTCCTGTCCTAAAGAAGTCAACAATTCATTAAAGTCCGATTGGCGTACATAAGCATCGGTATC
>SMEP01000260.1_pt1 | contig 11192 bp, 13 predicted proteins | sample 2456231 | NCBI WGS metagenome assembly SMEP01 (sample SAMN10132595, study PRJNA489261) | soil metagenome | isolation source: day1 control-silty clay loam soil ammended with raw manure from dairy cow... | place: USA | collected 2015-05-15
GCTCGGCGCTAAGGTGGTCTGGCCCATGAATGCCTCGATTGCGACCTCCCTGGTCCTGATCAGTGCCTTTTTACTGTGGCGTCACCAGGAGAACATCCGCCGCCTGATGACCGGCAAGGAAAGCAAGGTCGGTTCCAAGAAAAAATAAGTCTTAAACGTCTTGCTGGGAAACAGGCTGGTTCACGCAGGCCAAATCCCAGCGAGGCCGGATGGCAAACCCATGTTGGCTGTCATCCAGCACTACCAGACCATGCTTGACCCGCATGGCCGCCGCAAATGCAATCATGGCGCCGTTATCGGTGCAGAACTCCAGCGGCGGGAAGAATACCTCCCCTTTCAGACGCGCCAAGGCTGTTTGCAAATGAGCCCGCAAGTGGCGGTTGGCTCCCACCCCTCCAGCCACAACCAGGCGCTTCAAACCGGTTTGCTTCAAGGCTTTAATGGCCTTGACAGCCAACACATCCACAATGGCGGCTTCGGTTGCCGCGGCCAGATCCGCCCGCTGCTGTTCCGTGATACCACCCTCTTGGGCTTCCAGCTTGCGCAAACGTGTCAGCACCGCAGTTTTCAAACCACTGAAGCTGAAGTCCAGATCCTTGCTGTGCAGCATGGGGCGTGGCAAATCGTACACACTGGGGTCGCCCTGCTCGGCCAGACGCGATAAAGCCGGGCCACCGGGATAGCCCAGGCCCATCAGCTTGGCGCTCTTATCGAAGGCTTCACCCGCTGCATCGTCCAGGGTCTCGCCCAAGAGTTCGTACTGGCCCACACCGTCCACCCGCATCAGCTGGGTATGACCGCCCGACACCAGCAAAGCCACAAAGGGAAACTCCGGGCGAGGCTCGGCCAACAAGGGAGACAACAAATGGCCTTCCAGGTGATGGATGGCAATGGTTGGTTTTTTCAGTGACCAGGCAATGGCCTGCGCCACGCTGGCACCTACCAACAAGGCTCCCGCCAAGCCTGGGCCGGCGGTATAGGCAATGGCATCGACCTGTTCGAGCTGCATATTGCAAGAAGCCAACACCTGGCGCGTCAAGGGCAACACCCGGCGAATATGATCGCGAGAGGCCAATTCAGGCACAACCCCACCGTATTCACGGTGCATGGCGATCTGACTGTGCAAGGCGTGGGCCAACAAGCCCTGTTCCGTACTGACCAGCGCAACGCCGGTTTCATCGCAGGAACTTTCAAATCCAAGAATATTCATGGCGCTATTTTAGCCTGCTGTATTGGGGAAAATAGGAATTTATCCCCACAGCGGATTAAGCTGATAGTGTCTCAGTTGTGCCGATACATCGCGATAAAGGGGCGCGACGCAGTGGCACAGTCGTGGTTAAAATCCTGCATCACTATTTTCACGCTCCGATCGCCTAATAATCACAAGGAGGCAGCCCATGTTTGAACGTCTCTTCAAACTCTCTGAGCATGGCACCAACGTTCGTACCGAGGTCCTGGCAGGTATTACCACCTTCCTGACCATGTCCTACATTATTTTTGTGAATCCAGACATCCTGTCTTCAACCGGGATGGATCGCAATGCCATCTTTGTGGCCACCTGTCTGGCCGCCGCTCTGGGCACCTTCATCATGGCCTTTGTGGCCAACTGGCCGATTGGCATGGCGCCGGGCATGGGGCTGAACGCCTTTTTTGCCTTCACCGTCGTCGCCTCCCTAGGCTACACCTGGCAGCAAGCGCTGGGCGCGGTCTTTATTTCCGGGGTGATCTTTCTGATCCTGACGGTGACCGGCATCCGGTCCTGGCTGATTAAGGGCATTCCCAAATCGCTGCAAAGCGCAATTGCTGCCGGTATCGGCATGTTCCTGGGCCTGATCGCCCTGATGAACTCCGGTATTGTGGTGGCTCACCCCGCCACCAAGATCGGCCTGGGCGATCTGACCCAGCCTGCCGCACTGTATGCCATTCTGGGCTTTTTCATTATTGCCGCCCTGGATGCCTTGAAAGTGCGCGGTGCCATTCTGATCGGCATTCTGGCAGTGACCATTCTGTCCATGCTGACAGGGCACAGCCAGTTCGCAGGTGTTGTCTCCACGCCCCCTTCCTTGATGCCCACCTTTATGCAACTGGACATCATGGGTGCCTTGCACACCGGCTTTGTCCACGTGATTCTGGTCCTGGTGCTGGTGGAGGTGTTTGACGCGACTGGCACCATGATCGGGGTTGCCAAGCGTGCCCGCCTGATCGAAGAAGGCAAGCCCAACCGTCTGGGCCGCGCCCTCTTAGCTGACAGCACCGCGATTGTGGCCGGCTCCATGCTGGGTACCAGCAGCACCACGGCCTATGTGGAAAGCGCCTCGGGCGTGCAAGCTGGTGGCCGTACCGGTCTGACGGCCCTGACCATTGGCGTACTGTTCCTGCTGGCCCTGTTCTTCTCGCCGCTGGCCGCCACCGTTCCCGGTTACGCCACAGCACCTGCCCTGCTGTACGTGGCTTGCTTGATGATGCGCGAGATCACCGAAGTGAAATGGGACGATATGACCGAGGCCGTGCCTGCTGCCCTGGCTGCCTTCACTATGCCCTTCACTTACTCGATTGCCAATGGTCTGGCCTTTGGTTTTATCAGCTATGTCATCCTGAAATTGACCACTGGCCGCTGGCGCAGTATTCACCTGGCCACGCTGATTGTGGCGATCTTGTTCGTCATCAAGTACGCAATCGCTACTGAATGAAAAACCCGGCATCAGATTCGTTTGGCGCTTTAGCGCTGTCTTGAAAACGAGTACACTAATTGCATGTTTAACAAAGCGGCTGAGCATTATCAGCCGCTTTTTTATTGCGGAGGCTCCCCCATGAGCATCGTCGAACTTAACGAAGCAACATTCCAGGCTGCGGTAGAAGACGGCAAGCCCCTGATCATCGACTTCTGGGCTCCTTGGTGCGGTCCATGCCGTCAATTTGCCCCCGTCTTTGACGCGGCAGCGGCCAAGCACCCAGAGGTCACCTTTGCCAAGGTCAACACCGAAGAAGAGCAGGAACTGAGCGCAGGCCTGCGTATTCGCTCCATTCCTACGCTGATGGTGTTCCGTGACAATGTCTTGCTGTTCTCGCAAGCCGGTGCCCTGTCCGCTTCCCAACTGGACGAACTGATCGAGCAGGTCCAGGCTGTGGACATGGAAAAGGTTCACGCCGACATTGCTGCTCAGCAAAATCAAGCCCCTGATCAGGCTTAAGTACCCCGATCATAAAAAAGCGCCAGACGGTTTGTCTGGCGCTTTTTTTGCCTGTATGTAATTACTCGCAGTTTTCCAGCTCGATAATCGCAAAACCATTGCGCTTGATTTCGTTCTCCACAGGCAGCGAGGCCATTTCCGTATGGCAGAAGCGGCATTCGCGCGAGGTGAAGCTTTCTACATTCACCCCCTTGGCGGCTAAGTAGCGCTGACCGTAACTCAAGACCTGATCGAGATCCTTGGCCTCATCGTCGACCAAAATATCAAAGTGCATTCGACGCCCATCAGGACGCACTACGTAGGTATCAAACACCGCAATCTTCATGACAGACCCTTTTCAGCAAAAAACCTAATAGGTGCACGCAGGCCCACACGCCTGCGCACCGTCCTGGCCCACAGTAGTTTGCGCCGCTCCCGTGTTCTTATCCCGTCTGCTCGCTTGCTGCGCGATCAACTGCCCCACAAAAGCGCCCAGACGCAAATCGTCCAGATGGCCTAATTCCTTCAAAGCCAGATTGCCGTCCCGATCAAAAATAAGGGTAGACGGTGTACCGCCTAGCCCCCACTCCTTCATAGTGCGCGGCAATGGGCCGCTCTCAGAGGCCTGATCAATGGCAATAGGAAAATTCAGTCGATATTCATGCGCAAAAGCCTGCAGCGCCGCGGGCCCCATCACTTCGTGATGCTCGAACACGCTGTGCAGGCCGATAATGCGCAGATCATCACGCGAAAATAGCGTATCCAGCTTCTTGGCCTGCGGCAGGCTATTAATGACACAGCCCGGACAGAGCATTTGGAAAGCAGTGACTACCACCACCCGGCCTCGCAACGACGCCAAGCTTAATGGTGTGGCCGTATTCAGCCACTGACTGGCATAGATCTCGTAGAACATGGCATACCACCCACAATGCTGAGCAAACCCGATCATACCCGCAGGTCTGGACTGGATTCAGAACGAATCAAAGATGTTTAGTATGGTGATGGAATCGATGGCACAGAAGGACTATCGTCTGGAAAAGATACCTTATCGTCCAGACAATGGCAGCAAACCAGATAGATTTGTGCAGGTGTATGACAGAGCGACTGCCTGAGTTGATGGACGAGCTACGTGTGCTCCACAGGCTCACATTCGCCCTGGCCGCGCGTCATATTGATAAAAGACTGCTGAAACTCGATCTTGTGTTGGACAGGCAAATTTAGCACCCAGCGCACCCCTGCCGCATCGAATTGCTCGTCCTGAACCTGAACACCAAAACTGTCGAAACGGGATTGAATCAAAGCCAGATCCGCAAAGGAACAGCGGCAGCGTAGCGCGGCCATTGGAATCAGCTCCAGCTTGTCCGCCAGGCGCAGACACTGTGCGGCTACGCCCCCATAGGCACGCACCAAACCACCTGTGCCTAATTTGACGCCACCAAACCAGCGAATCACCAGCACGGCGACCCGGTCGCAGTCCTGACCTTCTATGGCTTGCAAAATGGGCCGCCCGGCAGTGCCGCCGGGCTCGCCATCATCATTAAAGCGATATTCCGCCCCGATTTTGTAGGCCCAGCAATTATGCGTGGCCTCGGGGACGCCCTTGGCTTGAAAAAAAGCCAAGGCCTGACTGGCACTGTCTACTGGCGCAGCCAGTGCCAGAAAACGGCTTTTTTTGATGTCCTGCTCAAAGCGGGTGGGCTCACGCAGGGTAAAGACGGCCACCGCTAGCCTCAGTCCTGTTCGCGGCTGGCCAAGTAGTCTTCGTAGTCACCGCGGTAATCGATCAGGCGACCTTCGGGCATTACTTCAATGATGCGCGTTGCCACGCCGGAGACGAATTCACGGTCATGAGACACGAAGATCAGGGTGCCTTCAAACTTTTCCAGTGCCATCTGTAAGGATTCAATCGATTCCATGTCCAGGTGGTTGGTAGGTTCATCCAGCAACATGACGTTGTGACGGCCCAGCATCAAACGCGAGAACGTCATGCGGTTTTTTTCGCCGCCCGACAGCACTTGGACCGGTTTGATAATGTCGTCAGCGGAGAACAACATACGTCCCAGCACGGAGCGCAAGGACTGATCGTCGTCGCCAGCCTGACGGAAGCGGCTGACCCAATCAAACACATTGTCTTCAGTGTCAAATTCGTTCGACACGTCCTGAGCCATATAGCCGATGTCCGCATTTTCGGACCACACTACCGAACCACTGTCAGGAGCCAGATTACCCGCCAGTAAACGCAGCAAGGTGGTCTTACCGACACCGTTAGCACCCACAATCGCGATTTTATCGCCTGCTTCGATCATGGTCGAAAAGTTGCGGATAATGGGCTTATCGTAGGACTTGCTCAGGCCTTCAATAGTCACAGCCAAGCGGTGCAGCACTTTTTTCTGCTCGAAGCGGATAAAAGGATTTTGACGAGAGGACGGCTTGACTTCGATGGTGTCGGCTTTCAGGCGACCAATCTGCTTAAGACGCGACGTGGCCTGCCGCGACTTGGACTTGTTGGCGGCAAAACGACGTACAAAGTCCTGCAGCTCACCAATACGATCTTTCGCTTTGGAGTTGGCGGCCACGACACGTTCACGCGACTGCACCGAGGCCAGCATGTAATCGTCGTAGTTGCCGGGATAGACGCGTAGCTCACCATAGTCCAGGTCAGCCATGTGGGTGCAGACCTGGTTAAGGAAGTGGCGATCGTGACTGATGATGATCATGGTGCTCTGGTAACGGTTGAGCACATCTTCCAGCCAACGAATGGTATTGATATCCAAGTTGTTGGTGGGTTCGTCCAGCAGCAAAATATCTGGATTGGAGAACAGGGCCTGCGCCAGCAGCACTCGCAGCTTCCAGCCCGGAGCCACTTCGCTCATGGGCAGTTGATGCTGTTCGACCGGAATTTCCAGGCCCATCAACATTTCACCGGCACGGCTTTCGGCGGTATAGCCGTCGTACTCGGCAAAACGGGCCTCCAGGTCGGCAGCCCTCATGTAGTCTTCTTCGGTGGCTTCCGGGTTGTCGTAGATGGCATCGCGCTCTTGCATGGTGCTCCACATTTCAGTGTGGCCCATCAGGACGACATCCAGCACACGCAGGTCTTCAAAAGCAAACTGGTCTTGACGCAGCTTGCCCAGACGCACGCCTGGGTCCAGCGATACATTACCCCCGCTTGGCTCCAGGTCGCCGCCAATGATTTTCATGAAGGTCGACTTGCCCGAGCCATTGGCACCAATCAGGCCATAGCGGTTGCCTCCGCCTAATTTGACACTGACGTTTTCAAATAAAGGCTTTGCACCAAACTGGATCGTTAAATTAGCGGTGGAGATCACGTAAACGTACTTTGAAAAAGGTTGAGTTCAACCCACTAGTGTATCAAGCAGGCGCGAAATCCGTTAGTGTTCGTGTTCATCCAGCACCAGATAAGCCATACCGTCCTCGGTAGCCAGGCCCACCTCCTTGCCCACCGGCAAGCTCACCTTGACGTCCACATGCCCATACGGCAAGCCCGTCACCACAGGAACCTTGACGGTTTCACGCAACCACCGCACGACCGAATCCATGTCAAAACCGTTGTCGCTAGCCCCTGTTTTGTAAGCGGTGAAACGCCCCAAAACCACAGCCATTTGACGATTCAGCACGCCAGCATGCCAAAGCTGCGTCAACATACGCTCGACCCGGTAGGGAGCTTCACCCACATCTTCCAGAAACAAGATGCCACCATCGATCTGGGGAAAGTACGGCGTGCCCAGCAAGGAGCAGACCATGGCCAGATTGCCCCCCCACAAAACACCGTGACCATCTACCGCGTCCGAGTCTTCGGACTCGAAGCTGAACAACTCCAGCTCGCCACGCATTAATTCGCCAAACAGCTCGGTCGTCAGATCATCGGTTTGATCACCGCCAAAATCGGCAATCGCGGTGGGACCCGTATAGCTGACAGCGCCCGTCTGCGCCAATAAAGCCAGGTTGAACGCCGTGAAGTCCGACATGCCCACAAAGCGCTTACCGCTGTCCGCCACCGCACGCCAGTCGATTTGTCCCAACAGGCGACTCAAGCCATAGCCGCCACGCGTGGCCATAACGATAGGCTGAGGCTGCTGCAAGGAACGCTGCAAGGCGGCCAGCCGCTGTTCATCTGCTCCGGCAAAGCGCTCGTGGACGGCCAAGGCGTCCGGATCAATATCCACGGCAAAGCCCAGCTCGTTCAGACGCTGAGCAGCCAGCTCCAAGCGTTTGGGTTCCAGCAATTGTCCGGAGGGCGAAAACAGATAAATACCCGAACTGTCCGGCTGCCCACAATGGCAGTCGCCATGTTCGTGGTGATGGTGATGATGGTCGTGCTCGGGGCTGCTCATGATGAACCTTGAAAAGAAAGTGCTGTTATTTTAGCGAGACTCCGGAGCCCCAGCCAGCGGGGATTGAGCAGACGGGACAGATTCAGCTTGTTTTTGCGATTTCTTTTGTTCGCGCCGTTCGCGAAAAAAATCACGCAAAGCCTGGGCAGCATCCTCGGCCATCAAACCACCCGAGACACGCGTGTGGTGATTCAAGATGGGATGCAGGTGCAGGGACTCCACACTGCCACACACACCGGTTTTGGGGTCTGCCGCTGCCCAGACCACACGCGACACGCGCGCATGCAACAACGCTCCCAGACACATCATGCAAGGTTCCAGGGTTACAAACAAACTGGCACCAGGCAGACGATAATTGCCCACTTTGCGCGTGGCAGCCCGCAACGCCACAATCTCGGCATGCTGGGTTGGGTCGTGATCACAAACCGTGCGATTTGCCCCGACGGACAACAATCGCCCATCCGGCCCCAATAATACGGCACCTACCGGCACTTCCCCCATTTGCGCAGCGCATCGAGCCTGCTCCAAAGCTAAAACCATTGCTTGTGCATCACTCAAAACGTCACCTTCTGTCTGCGGTGGTAAGCTAGTTGGCATCGTTAAATCCATTGCGTTATTCAAACCCTGTCAGCACAGCAAAAGAGTAATTTTACTGCCTATGCAGAACACTCCTGATTCCCACGCTATTTTGCGTGTTCGAGGCCTGAGCAAGCAATACGCGAACGGTCATCATGCCTTGCATTCTCTGGACCTGGACATCTGGCAAGGCGAAATTTTTGCCTTGCTCGGTGCCAATGGGGCGGGCAAAACCACCCTGATCAGCATTATCTGCGGTTTGGTCAATCGCAGCAGCGGCACGGTCCTGGTCGATGGTGCGGATAATGTCACCGACTACAAGCGCGCCCGCCAGAAAATTGGCCTGGTACCGCAAGAGCTAAGCGCAGACTCGTTTGAAACGGTCTGGAATACCGTCAGCTTCAGCCGTGGCTTGTTTGGCAAAGCGCCCCACCCCGAACTGATCGAGCAAATTCTAAAGGACTTATCGCTTTGGGATAAAAAAGACAGCCCCTTGATTACGCTATCCGGCGGCATGAAACGCCGCGTGCTGATTGCCAAGGCGCTCTCGCATGAGCCTGAGATCCTGTTTCTGGACGAGCCGACCGCCGGCGTTGACGTTGCCTTGCGCCAAGGTATGTGGGCCTTAGTCAAACGGCTGCGCAAACAGGGCGTGACCATTATTTTGACCACGCACTATATCGAAGAAGCCCAGGAAATGGCCGACCGAATTGGCTTTATCCATAAAGGATCGCTGCAACTGGTCGAGACCAAAGATAATCTGATGCGCCGACTGGGCGGTAAAACCTTGAGCCTGAGTCTGGCTGAGTCACTCAATACTCTGCCCGCCTCGCTGGATCAGATGGGGCTGCAAACCGCTGCAGACGGGATGAGCCTGCTCTACCCCTTGAACAATCGCGATCAAGAACATGATTTAAGCGCCTTGCTGGCAGCCGTCGGTCAGGCGGGCCTCACGATTACCGATATTCACACCCGCGAGCGCAGCCTGGAAGATATCTATGTTGAATTTGTAGGGGCACAGTCATGAACTGGTACGCCATCCTGGCTATTTACCGCTACGAAATGTCGCGCACCCGACGCACACTGTTGCAAAGCATTGTGGCACCGGTGATCTCTACCGCTTTGTATTTTGTCGTGTTTGGTGCGGCCATCGGCCATCGCATCAGCGAAATAGGCGGTGTGCCTTACGGAGCTTTCATCGTGCCGGGCCTGACCATGCTGTCGGTACTGACTCACAGCGTCTCCAACGCGGCCTTTGGGATTTATTTTCCGCGCTTTACCCGCAATATCTACGAGATTCTATCTGCTCCGATCTCGCACTTTGAAGTGACCCTGGCATTTGTAGGTGCAGCAGCGACAAAATCGCTATTCCTAGCGGCCATCATCCTGGTCACAGCACGGCTCTTTGTGCCTTACGACATTGCCCATCCCATCTGGATGCTGTGCTTTCTGACGCTAACCGCCCTGACTTTCAGCCTCTTGGGTTTCATTATTGGCATCTGGGCCGACAACTTTGAAAAGCTGCAGTTTGTGCCGATGCTGATTCTGACCCCACTCACCTTTTTGGGTGGAACGTTCTATTCCATCGATATGCTGCCCGAGTTCTGGCAAAAGCTGACCTTGCTGAATCCGGTTCTGTACCTGATCAGTGGCTTTCGCTGGAGCTTCTTTGATCTAGGCGATGTGAATGTGTGGCTAAGCCTGGGCATGACGCTGCTATTCTTGAGCCTGTTTTTGGGCGTGGCAGGCTGGATCTTCAAAACGGGATACAGGCTGCGACCGTAAATAAAAAAGGCCGGAGATTTCCGGCTTTTTGTAGAAGCATACAAAACCAACGAACGCTGGGTCTCGTACCCTTTAACCGGCAGAAACCCCAAGCGGCGGCTCCAAGCGGCGACAAAAGGCTGCTTGCCAACGGCTACTGCTTCCTGCCTATCGTTCCCGTTTACGCACTGAGTATTTAACGCTTGCGGTTCACGAACGATGAAATTTAATCCAGACGTACCGGGCAGCCCATAAAACTGGCCTGGTCGCCATATTGACGCAGTTTTGCTTCCAGCACAGGGGCTGGCACACCTTCAATGGGCGTATAGCCAAGACGCTCCCAATAAGCGACCGCCGGGCCCAAAGACACTAGGCTGCAACGACGCAAGCCACGCTGCCAGGCATAGTGGCGGCCTGCTTGCAATAAAGCTCCAGCTACGCCTCGCCCTTGCGCACGACGGAGCACCGCGCAGTCGTGAATAAACCATTGATCTGCTGGCGTCGGCAGGCTGTTCAGCGCATCACCCAATGACGGTGGCAACAGCCCCGCCCAGGGATAGGACACCAGATAACCTTGCACTACATTATCGGCATCACGCGCCACCCAGCAACTATCAGGTGCCAGATCCAGGCGGTTTTGATAAAAACTGCAGTCTTCCAGAATATCGGCATCGTACACATCAGCCTGAACATCCAGTACCTGACCCAGATCGTGCACACGCATTAATTCAATTCGTAACGTCATGGCCATCACACGGTGGCCCGGCAAGGCCACCATGTCGTCTCATTCGTTTAGTCGCGGAAATTATCGTACTGCAAAGGCAATTCCACTTCGGTCTGTTTCAACAGAGCAATGGCAGCCTGCAAATCATCACGCTTCTTGCCCGTAATACGCAGTTTTTCGCCCTGGATTTGCGTATCCACTTTCAGCTTGGCGTTCTTGATGGCAGCAATTAATTTCTTGGAGGTAGGCTGATCCAGGCCCTGGCGCACTTTAACCTTCTGGCGGGCGCCAGCCACATTTTCCATGACCTTTTCAGTGTCCAGGCAGCGCACATCAATTCCACGAGCGGCAATACGGCCACGCAGAATCTGCATCATTTGCTCCAGCTGAAACACACTGGGAGCCGATTGCAAAATGGTGTTTTCGTCTTCAAGTTCAAATTTGGCATCCGTACCTTTAAAGTCAAAACGGGTGCTCAGCTCGCGGCTGGCCTGTTCGACTGCATTACGCAGTTCGTGGGTGTTGACCTCGGATACAACGTCAAAAGATGGCATTCCTAACCGTCCTGTACCTTAAGTGCAGACAGGCCGCCTAAAGCGACCT
>SMEP01000261.1_pt1 | contig 11186 bp, 5 predicted proteins | sample 2456231 | NCBI WGS metagenome assembly SMEP01 (sample SAMN10132595, study PRJNA489261) | soil metagenome | isolation source: day1 control-silty clay loam soil ammended with raw manure from dairy cow... | place: USA | collected 2015-05-15
CTCTTTTTAGGGAAAGCGCGTGTTGGAAAAACGACATTAATTAATAGTTTATTAGGCCGTAATTTACTAGAAGATAATAAAAATGAGCCAACACATGTCAATGCCTTTATTAAATACAGTGAGCAAGAATGTGTAAAAGCGGTCTTTTTAGATGGTATGGTGGCTACCTTTGATATTTCAAAATTAAAGCTTTTAACGGTTTCGAATAGCGAAAGCGCTCAAATTATTCGCGAGCATATTGATTATATCGAGGTTTATGTGAAACATGACTTATTAAAAGATGTGACACTGATTGACTCAATGGGAGTTGAAGCGGGAGCGAACAATACCGCGTATTTTTCACAGGCGTTACTTCAGCGTGTAGATGAAGTGTTTTACGTGTTACGCGCTGGTTCTTCTGCAACAGAAGATGAAATCAATTTCATTAAAAAGCTGCATACAAATGGGATTTCGGCAAATCTAATCGTCAATGGCATTGACCAATTAAATGGAGATGTCGATACATTTGTAGCAGAGGAAAAAAGTTTATACGGGGATCAGATCACGCGTGTTATTGCTGTATCCGCACACAATGCACTAGAGGCACGGAAAACGAACGATATGCAGCTACTCATTGATTCACGCATTACGCAGCTAACACAACTCATTCAGGAGCTTAGCAGCAATCAACAAAAGAAAACTCGACATGTTGTTGAATTATTTATTAACTGGTTGGGGCGTTTACGTAAAGAGGTAGAACTCATTCCATTACGAGAGCCTTATATTTCTGCGTATGAAAATATGGAGCAATATCATTCAGATTTTGATTTAGAATTTACACGTAAGCAACGTGATTTAGCATTGATTTCATCGTATGAGGAAGAATACGAGCAAGTAAGCAAAGTGTTTAAAGATGTCCAAACGCTGTACCAATTACTACAAAAGCTAGCAAGTGATCTATATTTACGTGACACTTTAGTTGAAAGATACGAGGAAATTGCTGGCTTATATCAAAAAAATGTCCGTGATTACCGTAAGCTTCATGTGGAATATACGATGGAGTATACGCGTTTAGAAAAGCAATATAAAAAGCAAACGGGTCAAAATTTAACGTTCCCAATTGCGGCTGAAGAAATAAGCGGCTTAATGAGTGAGCGTATTGCTTCATTAAATAAAATTCAAGAGCAATTGGCTGAAAAAACGGAATTGATCTTCAAATATGAAGAATTTGTATGTAAAAATTTATATGTTGTACAAAATCGATTAAATGAACTGGCCGATAAACGATTAATAACAATTCAACACCAAGTAGATGATTTAAATATCCAGCGTAAACGTGAGCGTACGTATATGAAATCTTACGCGAATAAGCTTTCTGAGTTTAACTGTATTGTGGAAGCACAAAGCTTTTTAAAGGACGCAATTCAACCGTATTTACTGGATGATTCGTTGCCGATTACTGATCAAGAAAAGGATCAGATTCGTAACACGATTGAATGTATTTGCGCGGTGGATTTAACGCATCAAGCGATGTATAAACGATTAAATGTCAACGACTCCGATGAATTATTATCGCAGTTTGACTTTAATGCGAAATTTAAATTAATGGGCTTAAGTTTAACGGAAGCGGATATTGTGTCAGAAATTCCAGAATTACCACAAGCCATTGAGCTATAAAAAATGAGGAGTAAGTGCGTAGATGCACTTACTCCTCATTTTTTTTCATTGAACCACTTGGCCATGAAAAGATAAAGAATTAAATAAAATTTTCTAATGAAATCCGTTCTGCTGCGCTACGGCGGACGCTTTCCGCGGGCACGGCTCCAACTAATTTTATGTGCCTCTGACGGCGGCACATAAAATGGATTTTACGCGCGTGCTGTTCCCGCAGGAGTCTGCCGCCTTCGCTCAGCGCCACTTTACTTTGGCATAAAGTGAACTTCTTTAAAAATGATAGAACAAAGCATGTTTCTTTTAAATCACGGTAACTTATAATCAACGTTAATAAAAAAACTTTTAATAAATGAGTTTTCAATCAGTAAATCATTGATTTAAGGGATTTCAATAAAGAAAGAGCAACTTTTTTACCATTCGCCGCCTCGCGATAACGCAAGCGGCTTAATACATATGATGCGAGTTCTAATGCTCCTGTCGCTGCGCTTTCGTCGCAAATCCAGACTCAAATCAAAAGGCATTTGAGTCTGGATTGCCCACCAATCAAGTGAAATTTTATTCGAAAAAGCAACTCCATCGTTATGCCGATGATAAGTTTTTTGCTAACTACTAATTCAGTTCATCGAGTGAATGGATAATTTGACTGTTATTTTCACTGTAAAATTTATCGCCAACCGAATTTTCAACGGTTGTTTGGACTAAATTGATTTTCGAGTTATTTACGGCTTGCACATTGAAGTTAAACTTATCATTTTGAATAATGCAGTTTGATGCAAGCAACGTTGAATTATTTTGGACGTAAATATCCGATTCATGGCCTTCTGTTAGCTGGGTCTCAGAGAGCTCTACGGCCGATTCTAAATCAATCCAAATTTGCGGGTAGATATGACTAGAAATAAATGATTCTTGAATAAAGGCCTCTGCATGATTTTCAATAATGAATCCATTGCGTTCCCCGTGTAATAACTCGCTATTTTTGAAAATAATGGAGCTATCATTGACAATAATTTGTGGCATTTTATGTGTAGTTACTTGGCTTTCGATAATATGCATCGTCGCATCTTTCATCACTTTAATCCCATTGTTTTCTCCATTGCTAATTTGTGTTTTATAAAGCGTGGCCTTCGTTTGATCAACAATTTCAACTTGCACACCTGTCCCGTCTTTAATCACGGATTCACGCACATCAAGCTGACAGCTATCGATCATAAATATCCCTTTTCCACCAAGGAGCTCGGAGTTCGAAATCGTCACCGTGGCATGGTCCTTTCCGGCAATATGAGGCATATCGTTCTGGGTGAAATGACATCCTTCAACCGTAGTATTAGCTCTGTCCACCATTAAAATGCCATTTCCTTTATTTTGCTCGATTGTGCAGTCCATAATGAATAATTCAGAACTAATAACGGTAATCGCCGTGTTTTCGTGCCTCATAATGGTACTCGTTACAATTGAGCAAGAAGAATTCTTCTCAATAAAAATGCCCACTTGTTTTCCTTCTTTAATGGTCGTGTCCTTTAATGTACAAATCGAACGTTCAGATAAAAATAGTTGCGGCAATAGATTATTGGCGAAAACGGTGTCGTTAAAATTTGCAATCGATGTATCTTTTAGTTGAACCCCGACGCCTTGGCAATTAAAAATTTGACAATTTGTCATATTCAGTAGCGATTCTAGTGTTAGCTGAACGTTCGCGATTTTATGATCCGAAAACAATGTATTAATAATTGTAGCCTCGGAACATTCACGGAGCATCACACCAGATTCGTTGCCGTATTGTACTTGACTATTCGATAAGTGCAGTTGACTATTATGAATCCATAATTGAGGTAATGAATGATGTTGAATAACGGTATGATTAAGATGAATTTTTGATTGCTTGGACGCATATATACCATTACCTTTACCGTGCTCTAACGTACAGCCTTGCATATGTAACGTAGAGGCGTCTTGAACGATGAGGTGTGTTCCCGAATGATGATGGATTTTGGTGTTTTCTAAACGTGCATCTGAATTACTTTTTAACCAGATGGCGTGATTTGATTTGGTAAATTCCGTATTTGTTAACTCTACAGTAGAGTCCTCAACTAACAAATGGGCTTTTTCATTGCTTTCAAAATAACAGTCTTCAAATGTAGCCGTACTTTTATTTAAGAGTGTTACAGCAACATCGGTTGCTCCAATAAATTTGCACTGGTTTGCGTACGCTTTTCCACCATTTAAAGAGAGTGATACATTGGACAAGGAACCATTAATCAAACAATTTTTAAAAATAATTTGGCCTTCTACATAAAGTTGTGTAGTTGGATAAATGGTCATATTTGCTAACGTTAACTTTTTTGATTTTGGCACGATAATCGTACCTTCGATGAAAACATGTTCAGCATTTTTAGCAGTAATAACTACATCCTTTGTAATTGTTAGCAATTCTTTATATTTACCAGCTGCCACTAAAATTTCATCTTCGGGATTTGCTTTTTGAACGGCGCGTTCGACTGTTTTAATCATAGAAAAAACAGAGGTAGACACTTTAATAATCGCCATACTCCCCCTCCTTAAAACAAGCTATATGTACTATGTTCACGTAAAATACCAAAGTTAATCATAAAAATTGAAAAAACTTACATAGATTGAATATTAATTTATGTTTGAAAACAGAAGAAAACGCGTGAATTTCAAGTAAAGTAGGTAATTCCAATATAATAATAGTTTTTCGGAGGGTTTAAAAAGCGTGTACGAAGTGAATCGTAGTAGTAATTAAGCTAGAGAAAAAAATAAAAGTAAAAATCAATTAGCAGTTGATTAAAAGGGGAGTGCAAAAGTTGTCACAGCAATTCAAAATGATTCAACAAAAGCTAAACGAACGATTTTATGACCGTGAAGAAGAGATTGAAGCGTTACTAACGGCACTTCTTTCAAGACAACATTTATTATTTATCGGGCCAGCGGGAACAGGGAAAAGTGTATTGTCCTCAATGCTTGGTGAAATCGTCGAGGGAAGTCACTATTTCCAGCACTTATTAACACCGTTTAGTACACCTGAAGAATTGTTCGGGGTGCTGTCACTGAAGGATTTAGAGCAAGGGATATATAAGCGGAATGTTAAAAATATGTTACCAGAGGCGCACTTTGCCTTTATCGATGAAATATTTAAAGCAAATTCAGCGATTTTAAACGCCCTATTAACATTGATCAACGAGCGTATTTATTACAATAATGGTGTCCCAATTCAGTCGCCACTTATGACAATCGTCGGCTCATCCAATGAATATATTGAAGAAGGAGAAGGGTTAGAAGCACTATTTGACCGCTTTTTACTACGTTATGAAGTCAATTATATTCGTGAAGAAGATTCTTTTATTGCAATGTTAAAGGATCGTACACCGATTCAAATTCCTAAAATTTCAATGGGGGAATTATACGAGCATCAAATACGTGTTGCCAATGTCGACATTTCAGATTCCATTTACCAGGCAATCGCAAAAATTCGCCAGGCGCTGCATGACGCAGGGATTCGACCGTCTGACCGTCGCTTTAAGCAATCCCTATCAATCTTAAAAGCAAAAGCCTATTTAGCAGGACGTAGTGAGGTGTTAAGAGTTGATTTGAATATTTTGGCAAATGTTTTATGGGAAACGATAGATCAAAAATCTGCAACACAAGAAATTATTAATGAAACCGCGTTTGATACAGTCGATGCATTTATTCATCGAACGACAACGCAGTTTGATTCGCTTGTACAAACCGCACAAACGACGATGCTACGTAAAACACCGCTAGCCCGTACACAGCTAAGCCAACTATTAATGCAGGGAAAATCGTTGTTTTTAGAGGTACAAAATATGAATCGTCAAATGCCGAATCGTCCGGAGCTACAAAATTTGAAAACGGATATGCATAAGCGCTTACTACAAATGACGTCCGATGTCATCGGGTTTTAATCGTTCGTAATGGGCCTATCTAACAGATGACGTTTAAGGTGGGATACGTATGGAAAAGAATATGTATGTAATGTATAGTCGCTCGATTTTTGAGAGTACGACGTCACAAAAAGCGCGCTTTAATGACCTGCTAAAAATGGCTAAGCTACTTGGGGATAGCTGCATCGAAGGGGAAAGGGTACTCACCGGCTTTACGAATATTATTGGTGATACGTGGTATGCCTTTTTTGGTAAGGAGCCCGTACTTAAGGGAAATGCCAAGCAAATTGATGAAACACATTATGAGTTTATATCGAGCCTACTGAAAAACGAAGAGTATATGCAGTGGCATCAGCTAACAAAAGGGGACGAGCTGTTAAGCGTGCTCACGGCCATTAGTATGGCAGATCAGCTATTAAAGGGCATTCAAGATTCTAAGCAAAGCGAACAAGGTCAAAAGGCAGCCCAACGCTCGAAGGAATTTGCACAAAAACGCATTGAGGAATTGCAACAAAAAATGGATGAAGCGCCATCCGATTTCATGAAGGAAATCTATAAACGCCAACAACAAATATACAAAGAAAGCTTAAAAAATGTAGCGCAAGATTTATCGAAATCACAGCAACAAGTCAAAGAGCAAATTAAAAAAATTAGCGAACAATCTATAGGTCAAATCATTCAAGACAATAAGAAAAAAATAAGCAATACGAAAAAGGCAATCGTGACAGTAGGCACAATGGATGGCAGGAAAATTGAACAGGTACCGTTGCGCGATCAATTTGAACTTGCAGAAAAAATTGGCTCCCAGAAAGAATTACAAAAGATTGCCGATTTAGTAGGACGCTTTAAGCGAATTGCGATGAAAAAACAAAAGACGAAGCACAAGCAAACGATGGAGCGCAAAAATATAGCTATTGGTCAGGAAGTGTCGAGGCTATTACCAACAGAGCTTGCGAATTATGTCATGGGACATAGTAAAATGGACTTTTTGCGCCGTTTTAGTGAATCCCAAGCACTTGTCTTTGATACAAAGGGCAAGGACCGAAAAGGCAAAGGTCCGATTATTATTTGTATGGATGAAAGCAGTTCGATGACTTCTATTAAGGAGCAGAGCAAAGCCTTTTGTATTGCCTTACTGACAATTGCCAAAAAGCAAAAACGTGATTTTGCGATTGTACCTTTTGCAAGTAAGGTGGGCGAGGTAAAAATCTTTGCGAAAGGACAGGCATCTACGCAAGATTTACTGGCATTTAGCGCCAGCTTTTTAGGGGGTGGTACGAATTATGAGCAGCCATTACGTGAGTCATTAACGATTTTACTGCAAAGCGAATTTAATGAAGCAGATATTTTATTTGTCACAGATGGCTCGAGCTTTTTATCGACACGCTTTATTGAAGAATTCAATGCGACAAAAAAGAAAAAGCAATTTGAATGTACGTCGGTCGTCTTAACGAATTTATTTAACGCGGTTGACGTGAATGTCGTCAATAAGTTCTCCGACCGGGTGATTGAAGTAGGGGAATTATTTGAGGCAGCAGAGGCGTTTGTTTTATAAATGAACTTCGATTCTTTCTAGTCAAACAGCCTATTGTCTCTTACAATGGAGTAGGTGAACGATATAGGGGGAATTTTTTTGTTCGTAGAAGAATATGTTCAAATGTTAGAAATGTCGGTAGAAGGCCGTAAACAGTATCTAGAAGAAAATCAGCATGTCGTGCAGCAGCTAGTAGAAAATGTTGGTCATGAACGTGCAGAGCTACGTGATCAACTGAATTATCGTCTGTACCTTCAATTGCTCACAGAAAATGCATTAACAGAAGCAAGTATCCACGAAATCGTTGAACGACTTTCTTCCATTAAAGGATTAGTTTTTAATTTAGGGGATACAGGTTCGACTAGCGTATTTCAGCGTTCATTTTCAGCGTTGTTTTTAGCAGCGATTGTCAATGCCGATCGCCAACTTCGTTATTTAACGGATGAAGAGCTAGATGTCCTAGCGCAAAATGCGATTGCGCTGTTGACAAAAGAGCAAGATTTACGAAGCTTTGTCAGCACGGAACAAGGATGGGCACATAGTATTGCTAATACAAGTGAACTATTATGCGCGATTATTCAGCATCCGAAGTTTCCGATTCGTTATAGTGCACATATTTTACAGGCAATTCGTACAAACTTTTGGAAGGGCTATGTATTCCAGGATGATGAGGAAGAACGCTTCTGCAATATAATTGAAGCGCTCCTTGCAAAAGGGATAGATGAAGCATTATTTATTGAATGGACTGAACAAGCGTTTGACCGCTTGGAAATGGTTGCATTCGAGCGCGGCTATGACGCTGTCTGGTTTAAAGCGCGCACCAATCAATTAAACGTGGCGAAAACACTTTATTTCTATTTGAAATTCGCCAATCAATATGATAAGTTACGTGGGGTTGTATCAATCTTTATTCAACGCTGGATTAAATTAAATTAGCTCACAACAGCTTGGAAGGTGAGATTCAAGCTAAAAAAATTTTTTTAGAAAGTAAATTGCATCGCTAAGTAAATGAAATTGCGTATTCAGCGTATAATATCTAAATAATATTGTAGAATAAATGTGTATTTCCGATAGGTCATAAAAAAAACTTATCGTAAAGGATAATAATAATGCAATTTACTTATGTTTCAAACTAAGCTATTATAAGTGGTGGAGAAAAGAGCATAACAACCTTTTCAATTAACGAAAATATAGGGGGAACACAAACATGACACAACAAAACTTACACAACAGTCGTTCTTCATTCGAAGTAAACGGTAAGTCTTATAACTACTTCCGTCTTGCTGCTATCGAAGAAGCTGGTATTGCAAACGTATCACGCTTACCTTACTCAATCAAAGTATTATTAGAATCAGTATTACGTCAGTACGATAACTACGTAATCAAAGAAGAGCACGTAAACGAATTAGCAAAATGGGGTAAAGACGCTAACACAGAAGCTGAAGTACCATTCAAACCATCTCGCGTAGTTCTACAAGATTTCACTGGTGTACCAGTAGTAGTAGACTTAGCTTCTTTACGTTCTGCAATGAAAGAAATGGGTGGAGATCCAGACAAAATCAACCCAGCAATCCCAGTTGACCTTGTAATTGACCACTCAGTACAAGTTGACAAATACGGTAACGCAGCAGCATTAAACGCTAACATGGAACTTGAGTTCGAGCGTAACGCTGAACGTTATAACTTCTTAAAATGGGCGCAAACTGCTTATGATAACTTCCGCGCTGTACCACCAGCAACTGGTATCGTACACCAAGTTAACTTAGAGTACTTAGCACCAATCGTACACGTTAAAGAAAATGCTGACGGCACTTTCGATACATTCCCAGACTCAGTAGTAGGTACTGACTCTCATACTACAATGATCAATGGTATCGGCGTACTTGGATGGGGCGTTGGTGGTATCGAAGCTGAAGCAGGTATGTTAGGTCAACCTTCATACTTCCCAATTCCTGAAGTTATCGGTGTTAAATTAGTTGGCGAATTACCAAACGGTACTACTGCAACTGACTTAGCATTAAAAGTAACTCAAGTATTACGTGCAAAAGGTGTAGTTAACAAATTCGTTGAGTTCTTCGGACCAGGCGTTGTTAAATTACCACTTGCTGACCGTGCTACAATCTCTAACATGGCTCCAGAATATGGTGCTACTTGTGGTTTCTTCGCAGTTGACCAAGAATCAATCAACTACATGCGCTTAACTGGCCGTGACGAAGATCACATTGCTGTTGTTGAAGCTTACTTAAAAGCTAACGACATGTTCTTTGATCCTGAATTAGAGCCTGTATACACTGACGTATTAGAAATTGACCTTGCGGATATCGTAGCGAACCTTTCTGGTCCAAAACGTCCACAAGATTTAATTCCTTTAACTGAAATGAAATCAACTTTCCGTTCATCTGTAGTAGCTCCTCAAGGAACTCAAGGTTTCGGTTTAGGTGAAGATGAATTCGCTAAAAAAGGTACAGCTAAATTTGCAGAAGGCGACTTAGAAATTCCAACAGGCGCAATCGCAATCGCTGCAATCACATCTTGTACAAATACTTCAAACCCATACGTTTTAATCGCTGCTGGTTTAGTTGCGAAAAAAGCTGTTGAGTTAGGTATTAAACCTGCGAAATGGGTTAAAACTTCTTTAGCACCAGGTTCAAAAGTTGTAACTGGTTACTTAGAAGATGCTGATTTACAACAATACTTTGATGCAATCGGCTTCAACACTGTAGGTTACGGTTGTACAACATGTATCGGTAACTCAGGTCCATTACTTCCTGAAATCGAAGAAGCAATCAAAGAGAACGACTTATTCGTAACGTCTGTACTTTCTGGTAACCGTAACTTCGAAGGTCGTATTAGCCCATTAGTTAAAGCTAACTACTTAGCATCACCACCACTTGTTGTTGCTTACGCTTTAGCTGGTACTGTAGATATCGACTTACAAAAAGATGCAATCGCTGTTACTCCAGAAGGCAAAGAAGTATTCTTCGCTGATATCTGGCCTTCAACTGAAGAAGTTAACGCGGTATTAAATAAAGTAGTTACTCGTGAATTATTCCAAAAAGAATATGAAACAGTATTCACTGCTAACGAAGCTTGGAATGCAATTGAAACTTCAACTGAATCTTTATACACATTCGATGAGAAGTCAACTTACATCCAAAACCCACCATTCTTCACGGGTCTTTCTAAAGAGCCTGAAGCAATCAAAACATTAGCTGGCATGCGTGTAATGGCTAAGTTTGGTGATTCGATCACAACTGACCATATCTCTCCTGCAGGTGCAATCGGTAAAGATACACCAGCTGGTAAGTACTTAATCGAAAACGGCGTAGCTATTCGCGACTTCAACTCTTACGGTTCTCGTCGTGGTAACCACGAAGTTATGATGCGCGGTACTTTCGCTAACATCCGTATCCGTAACCAAATCGCTCCAGGTACAGAAGGTGGTTTCACTACTTACTGGCCAACAGGCGAAGTTGAGTACATTTACGATGCATGTATGAAATATCAAGAAGCAGGCACTGGCTTAGTAGTATTAGCTGGTAACGACTACGGTATGGGTTCATCTCGTGACTGGGCTGCTAAAGGTACATTCTTACTAGGCGTTAAAACTGTAATCGCACAATCTTACGAACGTATTCACCGTTCTAACCTTGTAATGATGGGTGTTTTACCACTTCAATTCATGGCTGGCGAATCTGCTGATACTTTAGGATTAAAAGGTGACGAAACAATCGCTGTTAACTTAACAGATGATGTTAAACCACGTGATATCCTAACTGTTACTGCAACTTCTCCAGAAGGTAAAGTAACTGAATTCAAAGCATTAGCTCGTTTCGATTCAGAAGTAGAAGTAGACTACTACCGTCACGGTGGTATCTTACAAATGGTATTACGTGCTAAAGCTGCACAACAATAATCCATTAGCTAATTAGCTTATAAAAGACAAAGTCAATTTCGGTTGACTTTGTCTTTTTTTATGTTTTTTTATTTAAAGCGGATTATTCCCAATCTAGTAAGAATCAACAAATTTGCTTGCTGGTGAAATATGAATTTGATAACTTACAAAGAGTAAGTATATT
>SMEP01000263.1_pt1 | contig 11182 bp, 9 predicted proteins | sample 2456231 | NCBI WGS metagenome assembly SMEP01 (sample SAMN10132595, study PRJNA489261) | soil metagenome | isolation source: day1 control-silty clay loam soil ammended with raw manure from dairy cow... | place: USA | collected 2015-05-15
TCGTCCGAGCATGCCAAACACGCATCCATTATTCATCGATGCGATGGTTGCTGCAATCGATAAAAAATTGGCGAAATAATATAGAGAGTGATGATGAAGGTGACTTTAACAAGGAGAAAGGTTGTAATCGTTGGCGGTGGAATCACAGGTTTAACGACGGCATACTATTTACAACAAGAAACGATGGCGCACAATTTACCGCTTGAAATCGTGTTAATTGACTCGTCTCTACGTTTAGGTGGAAAAATCCACACTGTTCGTAAAAATGGCTACATTATTGAACGTGGCCCTGAATCGTTTTTTGATACACGTAGCAGTGTTCGGAGTTTAGCGCGTGAATTGAATATCGAACATAAAATTATAAAAAATAATAACGGTCGAACATTTATCGCAATCGGTAACAAACTTCACCCAATCCCGAGTAATTTATTGCTCGGGGGGTCACCTAAAATCTTATCTGTGTTGATGTCGAATTTCCTTTCTTTAAGTGGTAAAATTCGCGCGTCTGGAGATTTGCTGTTACCGAAACTACCCCATGATGCAGATGAACCAATTAGTGACTTTTTCCGCCGCCGTTTTGGTAAAGAACTAGTTGAAAATCTAGTGGAGCCCGTATTGGCAGGTACGTATGCAGGTGATGTCGACCATGTAAGTATGCAATCTATGTTCCCGCAGTTTTATCAGTTAGAGAAAGATTATGGTAGTCTTTTAGTCGGCATGAAAAAAACAGGCAGAGGTATTTATGCGTTACTTGATGCGCCTGGTGAAATCCACTATGAATCGTTTGATGGCGGCTTAGAAACCATTATTGAAACGTTGGAAACCGCTTTAGTGAATGTGACGATTTTAAAAGGTTTAAAAGTAGATTCAATCGAAAAAAATGTTGACTTAACGCAACAGCTGTACTTGAATGATGGCACGTCAATACAAGCAGATCAAGTTGTTGTCACGACTCCGTTTAACGTTGCGAAAAAAATATTCCGAGATTCAGAAACCTTAAACAATATGGGGAAAATGAATTACGCAACGATTGCGACAGTTACCTTAGCCTTCGATCAAGCAGTGATGCAAAAGTATGCAGATGCGCTCAATTTCTTCGTATCACGCAACAGTGATTTTGCGATTACTACGTGTACGTGGAGCAATCGTAAATTCGACCATGTGGCACCTAAAGGGCACGAGCTATTACGGGTCTATATCGGCCGTGTGGGTGATGAATCGATTGTGGAGCTCTCTGATAACGAAATCGAAAAAATTGTCTTGCAAGATTTAAAGAAAGCGATTGGCTTACAGGAGCGACCGTCATTAATGGTAGTCGCACGTTGGAAAGAATCGATGCCACAATATACAATCGGTCATGCTGAACGTATGGAAACAATGAAAGATCAATTATATCAGGAGTTCCCGAATGTGCATTTAACGGGTAGCTCATATGAAGGTATTAGTATTCCGGATTGTGTGACGCAAGGCAAGGCAACCGCTGAAGAAATTATACAGCAGTTATTACAAGAAAAATTAGCTATTTAATTTTCAATTTATATTGAACGAAAACGCTGTATTAAAAGTAGATGCTTTTAGTGCAGCGTTTTTGTTTTGGGTAAATAACTAAAAATTCACAAATTTATCTTTTCCATTTCATGCAAATTTCACAATTATTTAGTACGCTAAATAGCGAGGTGGTAACGCCATGAATTATTTTCGAATAATCATTTTAATGATTAGTATCTTAGTATTGGCAGCTTGCAGCGAGCCTGCATTTCAAGCGATTGACGACCAGCAAGATTTTTTAGCATCGGTCAATATTTTAGAGCCATCTGTTACCTTTTATGATGAAGCAGGTGAGCTAGTTGCGACATGGGATTTAGACAAGGCTTATACAGGGGCAATCGTAGTCGGGCAGGATGCACTGTTACTCTACGGACATCAATTAGAACAAGCCGAATTATATGAGCTTTCAACAGGGAAACAAATTGCGAAACTCAAAACAGGAATCGGTATAACGAACGCACTTTACGATGAACAGCACCAGCTGATATATGTAACAAATAGTAAGACAAACGAATTAACGAGCTTTTCAACAACAGGTGACATACAGAAAAAAGTGAAGCTACGCAATTATCCAATGTCGATGGCACAACATGAAGGTTTACTCTATGTCGTGAATTATAAAGATACATTCCTTTCTGTTGTAGATACAGCTACGTTTGCAGTGAAGGAAGAGTGGCCAATCGAAAGTTCTTCGCAAGGAATCGCGATAATTGAAAAAACAGAGGAGCTGTGGCTTGGTGGGCATGGGCAAGGGAGTAAGCCAAATGACCAAGTACAGGTGCTGGATTTAGCAACAGGCGAGGTAAAAAAGCAACTTATTGTACCGATGATGCCGGTAACGCTTGTGCAATCAAACGATGAGGTCGTTGTTGCCAGTCACGGTTCCAATATGATTTACACCGTATCACCACAGGGAGTGATCACATGGCAGCAAGAAATTGCGGCGAATCCATTTGCTGCTGCATACTTCCTAGGGCAGTTAGTCATAGCTGGCTATGACGATCAAACGGTGTATTTTATTGACGAAGGCCAGGTAGTGAAGCGTGTCGCTACAGGAAAAGGTGCGTTTCAGTTACTTGTAAGGGAGAGAGCGTCATGACGACGATTTTAATTGTAGATGATGAACAAAATATGCGTCAGCTCATTGATTTAGTACTGGCAAAATCAGGATTTCATACGATTCACGCAGCCAATGGAGCAGAAGCGTATTACGCAATCAGTCAGCAAACGATTGACCTTGTGCTATTGGATGTCATGATGCCTGGAGAGGACGGTTTTGAGGTGTGCAGGGCGATTCAAGCGATGATTCCTATACCGGTCATCTTTTTAACGGCCAGAGATGCGAGCGCAGACAAAGTAAAAGGGCTTATGCTTGGTGGCGATGATTATATCGTAAAGCCCTTCACAGCCGATGAATTAGTGGCACGCATTTATGCCGTGTTACGTCGCGTGGGTGCGTTCGTACAAGAACCGGAAGCGCAATTTTTACAGCACGGTGTCATTAAAATTGAAGAAATTTCACGTAAAGTGTATATCGATGAGGAGCCGATTACGTTGACGCTGAAGGAATTTGAGCTGTTGTATTTATTTATGAAGCATCCAGATAATGTGTATTCGCGCGAGCAGCTACTCGAGCGTATTTGGGATTTGAATTATTCTGGGGGTACGCGCACAGTCGATACACATATTAAGACGCTGCGCATTAAGCTTGGAAAAAAATCAAAGGAAGCGAGTGACTATATCCAAACGGTTTGGGGTGTAGGCTATCGTTTTGAAAAGAACTTATGAGAAAGCTATCATCAAAAATTTGGCTATTAATCGTGTTGTTTTTAAGTGCGACCGTCATTTTTATGTACATATTTACGAACTTTTTATATGAGCAGCTTTACGTAGAAGATACAAAAGCGATGATGATTGAAGTCGGGGAAAAGCTACAAACAAAGTATACGGGCGGCAAGGTGTCAGATGAACTCATTGCCGAAATTGATGTGTATGCCGCTTATTCCAATCTTGAAATATTTGCGGTGCGTAATCCGCGTGAACTGAGTGCTTGCGTACCGTTTGATATTGACTATGATGCACTGATTGGTGTGAATGAACGGCAGCAGCTCTTAGAAGGAAAAGCGGTTACAAAGATTGGCTATGAGGAACGTTTTGAGCGTCAAATTATATCCGTCATTTTACCGTTCGCCGATCAAAATCGTTTAGAGGGAATTATTTATGTGTACTATCCGCTGGCAAAAATTTCGGAGTTAGCACAGCAAGAAGTGATCTTACTTGTAACCGGTGCCGTAATGTTTTTGCTTGTCGCTGCGTTTTTCGTTTACTATAGTATGCGCAAAATTTTGCAGCCCCTTGCCGATTTACAACAGGCAGTGGATCACATGACAGACGGGCGATACGAAACAAGGGTACATGTTACATCAAACGATGAAATTGGGAGCCTTTCCTCGGCCTTTAACCAGATGGCACAGGCGATTCAGCAAGAGGATGAAGTTCAAAGATCATTTTTAGCGACCGTTTCACACGAACTGCGCACACCGATTAGCTATGTAAAGGGCTATAGTGAAGCTATTCAAAATGGTTTTGTTGAAGGGCCGCAAAAAGAGGAAGCCATCCAAATTATTACGCGTGAAGCAGCGCGAATGGAACGCTTAACAAATGAATTCATGCAGCTTGCGCGTAAAGATGATTTAGAACAAACGGAGCACGAACCACTTGTATTAGCAGAAACCATTCGAGAGGCCATTTGCTTAGTGACGCAACAAGCGGCAAATAAGCACATCGAAATGGTGCAACATTTTGATGAAGCGCTCATCATTACTGGTGACGAACAAAAGCAAAAGCAGGTATGGATTAATTTACTAGAAAATGCAATTCGTTATTCACATGAGGCATCGCAAATCATGATCACAACAACGCAGCACAACAATCAAGCAGTCATTACCATACAGGATTTTGGACAAGGCATTCCAGCAGCCGATTTACCGCATGTGACTGAACGCTTTTATCGCGTGAACAAAGCGCGGAGTCGAACAGATGGCGGCAGTGGGTTAGGTCTATCCATCGTGGAACAAATCGTGAAGCAGCATAATGGAACACTAAAAATAGACAGTACAATAGGACAAGGGACGCTCGTTACCGTAATGCTCCCTTTAATGGAGGAATAACGATGAAAAAGTGGCTTTATAGTGTAGTAGCAGTACCGTTTTTATTATTTGGCTGTAGCGAGGAAGAACTTCAAACCGATGCCAATACCGAAGCACCAGCAATTGTAGAAGTAGTCATCCAAACAGCAGAGCAGCTAACTGTGGGTAAAACGACATTAGCGGCACGCGTGACACAAAATAGTGAAGCAGTAAAAGATGCCGATGAGGTGAAATTTGAAGTGTGGGAATCCGGTATGCGTGATGACGGTGAGATGGTGCACGGTACATTAACAGAAGATGGGGTATACGCGGCAGATTATACATTTGATCATGATGGGGTGTACTACATGTTTGCACATACGACAGCACGTGGTATGCATGTGATGCCAAAGCAAAAATTAATCGTTGGGAATCCTGATATGAGCAAGGTGCTAGAGGATACAAGCTCCAATTCAATGGATCACTCAAATCATAGCGAGCATGACGAGGAAGAAAAAGACGAGGATCACGATCATTAATATTGCAAAATAAATTGAGCGGTGTATAATAAATGACTAGATGACTGAAATGGTTTTCTGGTCATTTTTATTTAGATGGAGGTGAAGCTGTGGATCGCCGATATGAAATCGTAATGGCAGCGACAAAGTCATTTTCACAATTTGGCTATAAGGCAACGACCATTGACCAAGTGGCAAAATTAGCGAATGTAGGAAAAGGAACAATCTATACCTTTTTTGGTAATAAAGATGAGCTGTTTCAAGAAGTTGTCATGAATTTAATTCAAGAAATGAAGCTTGAGGCAGACGGTTCCATTGATACGAAAAAGAGCTTTTTAAAAAATGCACATACAGCACTTATGAAAATGCTTCAATTTAGAGAGCACCACGTATTATTTGCGAAGCTTCTCGAAGAAGAAAAATCACTTCGAACGCCAGCAGTAAAACAAGTGTTACTAAAAATTGAAAGCGAAATTATTTCGTATATTTCAAAGCGTGTACGAAATGGCATTGAAAAGGGCGAGATTCATGATTGTGTCCCAGAGCATGTCGCGTATTTACTATTTAAATCGTATATCGCATTTATCGTGGACTGGCAGCATACACATGTAAAGCCAATTACAGAACGAGAAATTTTAGCATTATTTAATCAAACCATCTTTGCTGGTTTAGCAAAATAAAATCCCTCCTATATTATTAGTGAGGTGATTTTCTTTTAATTGAAAATGACCAAATGACGAAATTGGTCAATTGGTACTGTGAAGGGAGTTTTCAGATGTTAAAGAAAGAATGGCTATCGATTTGGAAAGATAAAAAATTAACTTTATCCATCATTGTTATGTTCTTCATGCCACTTCTTTATGCAGGGATGCTATTATATGCATTTTGGGATCCTTATGATCGTTTAGATCAGCTACCTGTAGCGATTGTCAACGATGATAAAGGCGCCGTTTTAGACGGTGAACCATTGCAATTAGGCGAAGATTTAATGGAAGAGCTACGGGGTAATAAAGATTTAAATTTTATTGAAACGAGTTATGAGGCTGGTAAAGAAGGCCTGTTAAAAGAGGATTATTACTTACTCGTTCGTGTGCCAGAAAACTTTTCACAGCACGCAACAACACTACTTGAAGATAATCCACAAAAGCTGGAGCTCGAATACTATGAAAATGAAGGCTCGAACTTTTTAAGTGCTCAAATTGGTAGTAATGCAATACAGCAAGTACGTGCTAAAGTGAATGAGGAAATTGCGAAAACGTATGCGACATCACTTTATGAGGCCATTACGAAATTAGGTGGCGGCTATACGGAAGCGTCGGATGCGGCAACAAAAATTTCTGATGGCGTGACCGAAATAACGAAGGGCACACAAGATTTAAAAGATTACTTATATCAATTTGCCTCAAGTACCGTTACGTTAGCAGATGGTACAACGGCTTTACAAGCGGGCGTTAAACAAGCTGCGAACGGTTCACAGCAATTACAAAGTGGCTTAGTCGATGTGCAACAGGGAGCTACGCAGCTTGAATCAGGTATGCAAAAAACAGCTAGCGGTGCAGGCGAAGTAGCACAAGGTGTCAGTGATTATACAGCGGGTGTTACAAAAGTTTATGAAGGCCAGCAACAACTAGATTCCGGTCAACAGCAGCTACAAGCAGGAATTGAAAGTGTTGCAGCAAACAGTGTGAAAATTAACGATGGTGCAAGTAGTTTACAATCAGGTGCAACAAACGTGGCACAAGGCTTACAAAGCTTGCAGCAGCAGCTTGAACAGTTAGCTGCAACGTTACCAGAGGAGCAGGCAGCACAGTTACAAAAGTCTGTGGCAACACTTGTAGCAGGTAGCCAGGCAGTAGCAGACGGCGCGACATCGCTTTCTGAAAATACAAATGAGTTTGCACAAGGTACTGAGAAACTACAGCAAAGTGCAGGAGCGTTAGTAAATGGCCAAAGTTCAGTAACACAAGGCTTGGCACAGCTACAAGAAAAAAGCTCAGCACTGCTACAAGGTGCACAGGATTTACAAGCAGGTAATGAAACGATTGCCTCAAAAATGGCTGAGTTAACAAATGGTACAGCGCAGTTAGTAACAGGCTCTACAACGTTACAAGAAGGGTTAACAAAATTAGTAGAAGGCTCTTCTTCATTAACATCAGGTACTTCGCAGCTTGCTGAAAAATCAGGAGAACTCGCGCAAGGATCAGAAAGTCTTGTAGAAGGAACGTCAAAACTAGATGAAGGTAGTAGTGAGCTTGCATCGAGCTTACAATCAGCTGCAGATGAAGCGAAGACGAATGTTTCAGATGAACAAATTGAAATGACGGTAAATCCAGTAGAATTAAAAGAAACAACGTACAATGAAGTATCAAATTATGGTGTAGGCTTTGCACCTTACTTTATTTCATTAGGCTTATTTGTTGGATCACTACTGTTAACAAACGTCTATCCATATGTACAACCAGTTGGACGGCCAACGAATCTTTGGAGCTGGTTTACAAGTAAGTCATCGATCATTGTTGTCGTAGGTGCATTCCAGATGATTTTCACATATGTGTTATTGAAATTTGGTTTAGGGCTGGAAGTACAACATGAAAGCTGGCTCATTTTAACAATTGCAATTTCAAGCTTTGCGTTTTTAGCAATTGTTCAAGCGTTTACCGTTGTATTAGGAGATGTTGGCCGATTCTTGGCGTTACTATTTTTAGTCGTGCAGTTAGCAGGTAGCGCAGGGACATTCCCGTTAGAGCTACTACCAATGCCACTGCAAATAGTTCACCAATACTTACCAATGTCGTACTCGGTACATGCGTTTAGAGCAGCGATTTCAACAAATGATAGCGCTGTGTTAACACAATCTTTAGCGACTTTAGGTGTGATTGGGATTGTGAGTGTGCTAATTTCCTTTGCATTCTTTGCGTTACTATACAAACGTCGTTATTCAAAAGTACAACAAGAAGCATAAAAAAAAGGGATTGTCCAGAAAGCTTTCTGGTCAATCCCTTTTTGCGCCGAGGATGGTGGGAATTTATTCCGACCACCGCGCCATCGCGGATAATTAATACATGAGCCCCTTTTAAATCAAAAAGAAAGTATAAAGTTTTAATTTTATAACAGTGTTTAGGCTTTTTCTAAATAAAAAACTACGGGGTTTGAGCGGGCCCGTAGTTTGAAGTAAGCGTTATAGGTTCATCTTAGTCTAAGATGAAGGTTTTTTTAGTCGAATAAAACAGTGAATAACAATTAAAGAGAGTTACATTTATCACAATTGTTGCTGTAGCATTCGCTTTGTTCTTCAATTTTGTCTCCGCATGATACGCAAACTTTATCAGGTAAATTTTTGAAAAATTCCACTACGTTTTCTAACATTGTGTGTCCTCCTTTAAGTTTCTGTTATATTACTTCTGTTTATATTTTTTATTGTATTATAACAGTTATAATTCGTCAACACAAAAGATGAAATTTAAGTTAAAATAAATATGGACAATTTGTGAAGGAGTGATCGGGTTGTATTTTATCGATAATAAAGGAATTACAGATCCACGCATTAACTTAGCAATTGAAGAGTATGTACTGAAAAACATGGATATCGAAAAGGATGATTTTTTACTGTTCTATATCAATCAGCCTTCGATTATCATTGGTAAAAACCAAAATACGATTGAAGAAATTAACACGGATTATGTCGAAGCAAATGATGTATTAGTTGTTCGTCGTCTTTCTGGTGGTGGCGCGGTGTACCATGATTTAAACAATTTAAACTTCAGTTTCCTAACGAAAGATGATGGGAACAGCTTCAGCAACTACAAAAAATTCACACAGCCAGTAGTAGATGCACTGGCAAAATTAGGCGTCAACTCAGAATTATCAGGACGAAATGATATTTTAGCAGAAGGTAAAAAAGTGTCGGGAAATGCGCAATATTCAACGCGCGGCCGCATATTTAGCCACGGTACATTAATGTTCGATTTAGACATTGATGCGGTAGTGAACTCATTAAAAGTAAAACAAGACAAAATCGAATCAAAAGGCATTAAATCAGTGCGCTCTCGTGTAGCAAACATTATTGATTTCTTACCAGAGAAAATTACGGTAGAACAGTTCCGTATGGAAATTTTAAAATCGATTTTCGGCGGCGAGGAAAATATTCAATATTACGAGCTAACCGAACAAGATTGGGAAAATATCCATGAAATTTCGAAAAATCGTTATCAGTTATGGGAATGGAACTACGGGAAATCACCACGTTTTAACATTCAAAAAACAAAACGCTTCCCATCAGGTGGTATCGATATTCGCCTTGAAGTAAACAAAGGGATGATTGAAGACGTAACGATTTTCGGTGATTTCTTCGGTGTGGGCGATGTATCAGAGGTAGAAAGTTTATTAGTTGGTACAAAATACGACCGTACAGCGATTGCTGAGGCGTTAAAAGATATCGATATCCCTACATACTTCGGCGGGATTACAGAAGAAGACTTTTTACAGTTAATCTATTAAAAATTCACAATTCAATTCACTAAAACAGAGCGCAGCTATTTTCGAGTGCTCTGTTTTTTTGTTACAATAGAAACAACTGTAAAGACAGATTTTTGAAACTAAAAGGAGGCAATCGCAATGGAAAAGCATCGGATTTTTATCGTTGAAGATGATCCGAAAATCGCCTCACTACTGGCAGATACATTGAGAAAGTATCAGTATGATGTGGAAACAATTCAAGATTTTGAAACACTCGTTGAACAGTGTATGGCATTTTCACCTCATCTGATTTTATTAGATATTAATTTACCATTGTACGACGGCTATTATTGGTGTCGTAAATTAAGGGCTTATACGAAATGCCCAATCATTTTCATTTCCGCGCGTTCAGGGGAAATGGACCAAATTTTTGCGCTTGAAAATGGCGGCGATGATTTTATTACGAAGCCATTTAACTATGAAATTGTGCTAGCCAAAATTCGTAGCCACTTACGTCGTACATACGGAGAATACTCGGCGCGGCAAGAGGAGCGTACCGTTGCGCAAGGTCAGTTAACACTTTATTTAGAGCGCATGGAGCTACAATTGAAGGAGTTAGTCGTACCGCTGCAAAAAAAGGAATGCATTATTTTAGGGCTACTGATGGGGCAATCACCAAAAGTTGTATCACGCGACCAGCTGCTAGAAGAGCTGTGGGACGATCAGGCGTTTGTCGATGAAAATACGCTCAACGTCAATATGACGCGTGTACGAAAGAAGCTGACGGATTATGGCATTACCTCAAGCATTGAAACTGTACGAGGAGCCGGCTACCGCTTTACATTAAGCGCGGAGGAAATGTAATGGCCGTTAAATTATTTATAAAAGAACATCTTTCATATGTTGTGTTTCAAGTGGCGTTAACCGCATTTTTACTCGTACTGTTTTGGCTTGATGGTTTTCGCAATGTTAATACAGCCATTTATGCGATTGCGATTAGCGTGCTACTCATTACCTCGTTTTTAGTCGTGCGCTATATGCTGCGTCGCCGTTATTTGGCTAAAATCGTAGAATTACCAACAACGATGGAGGATGCGCTCCAAAAAAATTCAAAAACGAGCGAGTATGCCATTACCGAGCGCTATTTATCGGAGCTTTATAAAATTTATCAGCATGAGGTTCAAAGCTTATATGCGACACAATCGCGACAGTATAAATTTATGAATCAATGGGTACATCAAATGAAAACACCTGTTTCCGTGCTAGAGCTTTTGCTTCAGCAAGAGGAAGAACTCGATAAAAAGAGTGTGCATGAAGAGGTGGAACGTTTAAGACGTGGCTTAGAAATGGTATTAATGCATGCAAGGCTTGAAAACTTTTCAGATGACATGCAAATTGTACAAATTCCATTAAAATCAGTCGTGATGGCAACCGTGAATGACAATAAACGTTTATTTATCGCAGGACGAGTGTTTCCAGACGTCATGATTGATGAATCATTTATTATTATGAGCGATATAAAATGGTTACGTT
>SMEP01000393.1_pt1 | contig 11177 bp, 10 predicted proteins | sample 2456231 | NCBI WGS metagenome assembly SMEP01 (sample SAMN10132595, study PRJNA489261) | soil metagenome | isolation source: day1 control-silty clay loam soil ammended with raw manure from dairy cow... | place: USA | collected 2015-05-15
GACAAATATAGACATTATCTGAATTATTGTTTAAAATAGAATATGTTAGTATAATAATTTCCAAATGTCCGATGGGAGGATGTATCATGAATATCCATGAGTATCAAGGAAAAGAGATATTAAGAAAGTATGGTGTAGCAGTTCCAAAAGGGAGTGTAGCATTTTCACCAGACGAGGCTGTTAAAGTTGCAAAAGAACTAGGTGCCAACGTAACAGTTGTAAAAGCACAAATCCATGCAGGTGGACGTGGGAAAGCGGGCGGTGTAAAAATCGCAAAAAATTTAGATGAAGTACGTTCTTACGCAAAAGAATTACTCGGTAAAATTTTAGTTACCCACCAAACAGGTCCAGAAGGTAAAGAGGTAAAGCGTCTTTATATAGAGGAAGGGTCAGACATAAAAAAAGAGTATTACTTAAGCTTAGTACTTGATCGTGCCACTTCTCGCGTAGTCATGATGGGCTCAGAAGAGGGCGGTATGGATATTGAAGAGGTTGCGGAGTCAAACCCGGAAAAAATCTTCAAAGAAGTGATTGATCCAGTGACAGGCTTAAATGCTTTCCAAGCACGTCGCATGGCATTCAACATGAACATTCCTTCAAAATTAGTGAACAAGTCAGTTGCATTAATGCTTGGCATTTATAAAGCATTTATCGATAAAGATGCATCGACAGTAGAAATCAATCCACTAGTAATTACGGGCGATGACCAAGTTGTCGCATTAGATGCGAAATTTAACTTTGATGCAAACGCATTATATCGTCACAAAGACATCGTTGAATTACGTGACTTTGATGAAGAAGATGCAAAAGAAGTCGAAGCGTCAAAATATGACTTAAGCTACATTTCTTTAGATGGCAACATCGGCTGTATGGTAAATGGTGCAGGTCTTGCGATGGCAACGATGGATACGATTAGCTATTACGGCGGCTCACCCGCAAACTTCCTTGACGTTGGGGGCGGTGCAACAGCTGAAAAAGTAACAGAAGCATTTAAAATTATTTTATCAGACAAAAATGTAAAAGGAATTTTCGTGAACATTTTTGGCGGTATCATGAAGTGTGACATCATTGCAGAAGGTGTAATCATTGCTGCAAAAGAGGTCGGCTTAGCTGTACCATTAGTTGTACGTTTAGAAGGAACAAACGTTAACTTAGGTAAAAAATTATTAAATGAATCGGGCTTAAACATCATAGCGGCCGATTCTATGGCTGACGGTGCGCAAAAAATCGTGAAATTAGTTGAAGCTGAAGGCGGGGTTATGGCATGAGCGTGTTCATTAACAAAGAGACAAAAGTAATTGTACAAGGGATTACAGGGGAAACAGCCCTTTTCCACACAAAACAAATGCTTGAATACGGGACAAAAATCGTTGGCGGGGTAACACCAGGTAAGGGTGGTCTTGAAATCGAAGGCGTTCCGGTATTTAACACGGTAGCAGATGCCGTACAAGCTACAGGTGCCAACGTTTCGGTTATTTACGTACCAGCACCATTTGCGGCAGATGCAATTATCGAAGCGGTAGACGCAGAGTTAGATATGACAATCTGTATTACAGAGCATATTCCAGTACTAGATATGGTCAAAGTAAAGCGCTATATGGAAGGTAAGAAAACACGTTTAGTGGGACCAAACTGTCCAGGCGTTATTACAGCGGATGAATGTAAAATTGGCATCATGCCAGGCTACATCCATACAAAAGGTCATGTAGGGGTTGTTTCGCGCTCTGGTACATTAACGTATGAAGCGGTTCACCAACTTTCTCAAGAAGGAATCGGTCAAACAACAGCTGTTGGTATCGGTGGTGACCCGGTAAACGGGACAAACTTTATCGATTGCTTAAAGGCATTCAATGAAGACCCTGAAACATACGCAGTTGTCATGATTGGTGAAATCGGCGGTACAGCGGAAGAAGAAGCTGCTGAATGGATTCAAGCGAATATGACAAAGCCAGTCGTTGGCTTTATCGGTGGACAAACAGCACCTCCAGGCAAACGTATGGGTCACGCAGGTGCGATTATTTCAGGTGGTAAAGGAACAGCAGCTGAGAAAATCAAAGCAATGAACGCGGCAGGTATTGAAGTAGCGCCAACGCCTTCGGTAATTGGTGAAACTTTAATAAAAGTAATTAAAGAAAAAGGTCTATACGAAGCTTGTAAGACACATTAAAATAGAAGATGTAGCGATACGCCTCGCTACATCTTTTTTCTACTCAAAATTAACTTTTTCGAAATTTGCTTACAAAACTACCCCATCTAAAAAAAGCGGTCATTTAAATTTCTTCTATTTAAAATAAGGAGTGTTTAATATGACAAATTCTATGGATGAAAAACTATTAAGGCTGCATTATATTCACCCTCTACCGTGGCATAAAATCCAACATTTATTAACGATTATTAATGATTTAGACGAATTACACACGGTTTCGCCTGCTATTTTAGCGATGCATTTAAATATCAAACAACAAACAGCCGCATCGATAATCACGCTGTATGAAAAAATGAAAACAACGTCGTTGCGCCACTATTACGAACAGCATCAAATTTATGCGATTCCTTATACGAGTAAACTTTATCCGGAGCGGTTAAAGCAATTGTTTGATCCACCAGCCGTGCTGTATGCCAAAGGAAATATTTCGATTTTGAGTGCTGCGCGGACGATAGCGGTTATTGGTTCGCGTGTTGCAACAAGTTATAGCGAAAATGCGTTAAAATTGTTAATTCCGCCACTTGTGCAGCAACAATTTGTGATTGTCAGTGGTTTAGCAAAAGGGGCAGATCGATTGGCTCATGAGGCGACGATTCGTTATGGTGGAAATACAATCGGTGTATTAGGTAATGGCTTGTTTCATAGCTATCCAAAAGAAAATGATGAACTGTATCGCTATATGGCAGAGCACCAGCTTGTTGTGACAGAATATCCACCGTATATGGATGTGAAAAAGTGGCATTTTCCAGCGCGTAATCGCATTATTAGTGGCTTAAGTGAAGCATTACTTGTCACAGAGGCAAAATTAAAAAGTGGGACATTAATTACAACTGAGCTTGCACTGGAGCAAGGTAAGGATGTATTTGTTGTGCCAGGAAATATTTTTAGCGAACAGTCAAAAGGTACAAATAAATTAATAAAAGAAGGCGCAATTCCTATATGGGATGGGCATCAAATGTTAGCTGAACTGCAAATGTTTTCAAGTTTTCGTTGAAAAAAAGTTGCATTATCCGCCAATCTGTTATACATTTTGCAACAGGAAACGCTTTGAAAAACATTGACAAATTCATGTAGAGTGAATTGAAGAAAATAACAACCCTCTATAAGGAGGAAAACAGATGGCAGATTATTTAGTAATTGTAGAATCACCTGCAAAGGCGAAAACAATTGAACGCTATTTAGGGAAAAAATATAAAGTAAAAGCATCGGTCGGACACGTACGTGATTTACCACGCAGTCAAATGGGGATTAATACGGAAAACAACTATGAACCAAAATATATTACAATTCGTGGGAAGGGCCCTGTTTTACAAGAATTAAAAACAGCAGCCAAAAAAGCGAAAAAAATCTATCTCGCGGCCGATCCAGACCGTGAAGGAGAAGCAATTGCCTGGCATTTAGCAACGGCGTTAAACATCGATGTTCATTCAGATTGCCGCGTCGTGTTCAATGAGATTACAAAAGAAGCCATTTTAGAAAGCTTCAAGCACCCACGCCCGATTAATATGGATTTAGTGGATGCACAGCAAGCGCGTCGTATTTTAGACCGTTTAGTAGGCTATAACATTAGCCCAATCCTTTGGAAAAAGGTGAAAAAGGGGTTATCAGCAGGTCGTGTGCAATCGGTTTCATTACGTCTAATTATTGATCGTGAACATGAAATTCAAAGCTTTATTCCAGAAGAATACTGGTCAATCGAAGCAGCATTTGAAAAAGGCAAAAAGCAATTTGAAGCCTTCTATTATGGCAATGGTAAAGAAAAAGTAAAACTTACAAATGAAGCGCAAGTAACAGAGATTTTAAAGAACGTTAAAGGCTCTGAATTTGAAGTCATGAATGTTGTGAAAAAGGAACGTAAGCGTAATGCAGCGCCAGCCTTTACAACCTCTTCATTACAACAAGAAGCAGCGCGTAAGCTAAACTTCCGTGCAAAGAAAACGATGATGCTTGCCCAACAATTATATGAGGGTATTGAGCTAAGCAAAAAAGAAGGCGCAGTTGGGTTAATTACCTACATGCGTACGGACTCGACACGTATTTCGGAAACGGCTAAAACAGAGGCTGTTGCTTATATTGAAGGCAAATACGGTAAAGAATTTGTCGCACAAGAGCAAAAGCAAGTAAAGGCAAAGGCCAATGCACAAGATGCCCACGAAGCGATTCGTCCAACAAGTGCGATGCGTACGCCAGAAGAACTGAAAGCAATTTTAAGCCGTGACCAACTACGTTTATACCGTCTGATTTGGGAACGCTTTATTGCCAGTCAAATGGCATCAGCGGTTTTAGATACGGTAACCGTCGACCTACAAAATAATGATGTGCTGTTCCGTGCGAATGGGTCACAAGTGAAATTTGCAGGATTCATGAAGCTTTATATTGAAGGAACGGATGACCAAACCGAAGAAACGAACAAGCTGTTACCAGAAATGGAAATTGGCGATAAAGTAACATCACTTGAAATCGAGCCGAAACAGCATTTCACACAGCCACCACCACGCTATTCAGAGGCGCGCTTAGTGAAAACGCTTGAAGAGCTAGGCATAGGGCGTCCATCAACATACGCACCGACACTTGATACCATTCAAAAGCGCGGTTATGTACAGCTTGATACGAAACGTTTTGTACCGACAGAGCTTGGCGAAATCGTGCATCAGGCCACACTGGAGTTCTTCCCGGAAATCATTAACATCGAATTTACAGCCCAAATGGAGCACAATTTAGATGAAGTGGAAGAGGGCATTACAGAGTGGGTTAATGTCATCGACGCATTCTATAAAGACTTTGAACCACGTGTGAAATATGCGGATGAAGCGATGGAAAAAATCGAAATCAAAGATGAGCCGGCTGGAGAAGATTGCGAAAAATGTGGCCAGCCAATGGTATTCAAGCTTGGACGTTATGGTAAGTTCATGGCTTGCTCGGGCTTCCCGGATTGTCGCAATACAAAAGCCATCGTAAAACCGATTGGTGTAGAATGTCCAACATGTAAGGAAGGCGAAATCGTAGAGCGTAAATCGAAAACGAAGCGTATTTTCTACGGTTGCAACCGTTACCCTGAATGTGAATTCGTATCATGGGATAAACCAATTAGTAGACCATGTCCGAAATGTAGTACATTATTAGTAGAGAAGAAATTAAAAAAAGGTGTTCAAATTCAGTGTACAAACAGTGAATGTGACTATGAAGAAACACCATCACAATAAGATTTGAGGTATCAACAATGACACAACCAATAGTAAATGTAATTGGTGCTGGTCTTGCTGGATCTGAAGCAGCTTGGCAAATCGCAAAGCGCGGCGTAAATGTTCGTCTTTATGAAATGCGTCCAGTAAAGCAAACACCAGCCCACCATACGGATAAATTTGCCGAGCTTGTATGCTCGAACTCATTACGCGCAAACGGTTTAACCAATGCAGTTGGCGTAATTAAAGAAGAAATGCGTAAATTAGACTCTGTCATTATGGCAGCAGCAGATAATTGTGCTGTGCCAGCTGGCGGTGCGTTAGCGGTAGACCGTCATGAATTTGCCGGTTACGTAACGGAAAAAGTGAAAAACCACCCGTTAATCGAAGTTATTAACGAAGAGGTAACGGAAATTCCAGAAGGTATTACGGTGATTGCAACAGGTCCATTAACGTCAGAAGCGTTAGCGAAACAAATTCAAGGCTTAACGGGTGAGGAGTACTTATACTTCTACGATGCAGCTGCGCCAATTATCGAAAAGGATTCAATCGATATGGATAAAGTGTATTTGAAATCTCGTTATGACAAAGGCGAGGCCGCTTACTTAAACTGCCCAATGAATAAAGAAGAATTCAATGCATTCCGCCAAGCGTTAATTGAAGCAGAATGTGCACCACTGAAAGAATTCGAAAAAGAGAAGTATTTCGAAGGCTGTATGCCAATCGAAGTCATGGCCGCACGCGGTGAAAAAACAATGACATTCGGTCCGATGAAGCCAGTTGGTTTAGAAGATCCGAAGACAGATAAACGTCCATACGCAGTTGTTCAGTTACGTCAAGATGATGCAGCTGGAACGCTATACAACTTAGTAGGCTTCCAAACGCATTTAAAATGGCCGGAACAAAAGCGCGTATTCTCGATGATTCCAGGTTTAGAAAATGTAGAAATCGTACGCTACGGGGTGATGCACCGTAACACCTTCATCAACTCACCGAAAGTGTTAGCACAAACGTATCAATTAAAAGCACGTCCGAACCTCTTCTTCGCTGGTCAAATGACAGGTGTTGAAGGTTATGTAGAATCAGCTGGTAGTGGCTTAGTTGCAGGGATTAATGCAGCGCGTATGGCATTAGGACAAGAGCTATTATACTTCCCGCACGAAACAGCGTTAGGTTCAATGGCACGCTATATTACACATACGGATGCGAAAAACTTCCAACCGATGAATGTTAACTTCGGTATTTTCCCGGAGCTTGGCGAACGTATAAAATCCAAGCCAGAACGTGCAGAAAAGCATGCGACACGCGCATTGGAATCAATTCAGAATTTTATCAATAATCAGGTAATTTAATTGCGAAAAGCCCTTAAAGACTGTTATACTTTAAGGGCTTTTAGATTTTTAGTGGATAGGAAAGTATAATTTTTCAAGGAAATCCACATAAGAAAAGACATCATTTCGCGCTATTTGGCACAAAATGTGTTTTTCTAATTGTGGAAAAATATTACTAAATGATACGTTTTTCGTGTGAAAGCAGTACTATTGTTGAAAATTTACAAGAAATCTGAATAAATTAAGCGAAATTTACTTGAAATCTTTTCATAATAAGTATAGTGTCAATATGTATGTTTTTTAATGTGATCGAATCCATATCACATCATTCAATTCTCTTTCGTAATAGGAGGTTTTGTACGATGAATGTACAAATGAAAGAAGCACTCGAACAGTTTATTCGCTACGTACAAGTAGAAAAAAACTTTTCGCTACATACTGTGCGTGAATACCAATCAGATTTAGAAAACTTCTTTACATTTTTACAAACAGAGGGCATCACTGAACTTACAAAAGTTGATTATATCCATGCACGTTTATACGTTACGAAACTTTATGATGAACAAAAAGCGAGAACTTCGATTTCGAGGAAAATCTCATCGATTCGTTCTTTTTTTCGTTTTTTAAATCGAGAACAGCATATTGATGATGCTCCGTTTCGTTCACTTTATCATCCGAAAAAGGAAGAACGATTACCGAGCTTTTTTTATGAGGAAGAATTGGCACAGCTATTTGAAAAAAATCTAGGAGACGAGCCGAAGCAAGTTCGCAATATCGCATTACTTGAGCTTTTATATGCAACTGGGATGCGTGTGAGTGAATGTGTAAGCTTAGAATTATCGGATATTGATTTTCACTATAGCATTATTCGGGTAATGGGTAAGGGACGTAAAGAACGAATTATTCCGTTCGGACAGTTTGCCCATGACGCATTAACGCGTTACCTAGAAGAGGTTCGACCAAAACTCATGAAAAATAGCCAGCATCGAAAAGTATTTGTCAATTTACGAGGTGGCGAACTTACTGCACGTGGCGTACGTTATATATTAAGCGAGATGATTGAGCATGCAAGTATGCATACGAAAATTTATCCGCATATGTTACGACATACGTTTGCTACTCATTTATTAAATAACGGGGCAGATATGCGTACGGTCCAGGAGCTACTTGGACATGCGAACTTATCTTCTACTCAAATTTATACTCATGTAACGAAAGAAGCTCTTCGGAAAACCTATATGAATAGTCATCCGAGAGCATAAGTTAAGGGGGAAATAGTATGGGTCAAATTCATGCAACAACGATTTTTGCGATTCATCATAACGGTGAATGTGCGATGGCAGGTGATGGTCAGGTAACATTAGGCAATCAGGTTGTAATGAAGCATACGGCAAAAAAGGTCAGACGTCTGTTTAATGGCAAAGTACTTGCAGGGTTTGCAGGTTCTGTGGCAGATGCCTTTACATTATTTGAAATGTTCGAAGCGAAATTAAACGAATATAACGGTAATTTGCAACGCGCAGCTGTTGAAGTCGCAAAACAATGGCGCGGTGATAAAATGCTACGCCAACTGGAAGCGATGTTACTCGTGATGGATGAAACGACTTTACTATTAGTATCTGGGACAGGTGAAGTGATTGAACCTGATGATGGTATTTTGGCGATAGGCTCAGGTGGTAACTATGCGTTATCAGCAGGCCGTGCGTTAAAAATGCATGCGGGAGATCATTTAACGGCAAAGGAAATTGCACATGCAGCACTTACGACAGCCGCGGATATTTGTGTGTTTACAAACCATAATATTATTTTGGAGGTATTATAATGACGACGAATTTAACACCAAGACAAATTACGGAGCATTTAAACCGCCATATAGTAGGGCAAGAAACAGCAAAGCGTGCCGTTGCGATTGCACTGCGTAATCGTTATCGCCGTTCATTATTAAGTGAAGACTTAAAAAACGAAGTCATTCCGAAAAATATTTTAATGATTGGACCAACGGGTGTTGGGAAAACTGAAATTGCACGTCGCATTGCCAAACTAACGAACGCGAGACGTTGAATCGATGGTACGTGACTTAGTAGAAGCAGCACGTCGACTTGTGAAAGATGAAATGACAGAAGCGGTACAAGAACAAGCGGAGCGCAATGCAAACGAAGTGCTTGTTAAGTTGTTAGTGCCTTCTAAAGTAAAGGAAAAGTTAACGCAAAATCCCTTTGACATGCTGTTTGGCCAAAAACAGCAGCAAGAAGAGCCGACGCAACAAGAAGAGCCGGAAATTCGTTCGCGCCGCGCGCAAATTGCGCAAGAATTAAAAGACGGGAAATTAGATGATCAATGGGTATCGATTGAGGTGGTTGAACATGCACCATCATTATTTGATACCATGCCAGGCATGAATATGGAAGGTGCCAATGGAATGCAAGATATGTTATCAAACTTCATGCCAAAGAAAACGAAAAAACGCAAAGTGCAAGTAAAAGACGCACGTCGTATTTTAACGCAAGAAGAGGCGAATAAGTTAATTGATACAGATGCATTATCAAGTGAAGCCATTCACCGTGCTGAGCAAGTAGGAATTATTTTCATTGATGAAATCGATAAAATCGCAAGCAAAGGCTCATCTTCAGCAGAAGTATCACGTGAAGGTGTACAACGTGACATTTTACCGATTGTAGAAGGATCAACGGTAACGACAAAATATGGCCCAGTGAAAACAGATTATATGCTATTCATCGCAGCGGGAGCGTTCCATATGTCGAAACCAAGTGATTTAATTCCAGAATTACAAGGCCGTTTCCCGATTCGTGTCGAATTAGAAAAATTAACGAAACAAGATTTTGTACGTATTTTACAAGAGCCGGATCAATCGTTAATTTTACAATATAAAGCGTTATTAGCAACTGAAGGTGTGACAATTGACTTTACTGCCGAAGCGATTGAGCGTCTTGCAGAAATTGCGACAGAAGTAAATCAAGAAACAGATAATATCGGTGCACGTCGCTTGCACACGATCTTAGAGCGCCTGTTAGAAGAGCTTTCGTATGAGGCTTCTGAGATCGCACCGGCACACATCGAAATCACGGCGAATTATGTCGATTTAAAATTGGCGAATATCGTAAAAAACAAAGATTTATCTCAATTTATCCTATAATATAAGTTGAATTAGTATCTTTAAATTGTAAAAACCTTTAGAATATTAAGTGAATTAATCAGTCCTGTAGGAGGAAATATAAAAATGAATTTATTAGCAAAAACACGTAAAATCAATGCTATGTTACAAGCATCAGCTGGTAAGCCAGTTAACTTTAAAGAAATGGCTCAAACATTAGGGGACGTTATCGAAAGTAACGTATTCATCGTTAGCCGTAAAGGTAAATTATTAGGTATTTCAATTCACCAACAAATCGAGAATGAGCGTATTAAAAAAATGTTCGAAGAGCGCCAATTCCCAGAAGCCTATACACAAAACTTATTCAACATTACTGAAACTTCACCAAACTTAGATGTAAACAACGAGCATACAGCGTTCCCAATTGAAAACAAAGATTTATTTGAAAAAGGCTTAACAACAATCGTACCAATCATCGGTGGTGGTGATCGTTTAGGTACACTAATTTTAGCGCGTATTTCGGATCAATTCGAAGATGATGATTTAATTTTAGCTGAATATGGTGCAACAGTAGTAGGTATGGAAATTTTACGTGAAAAGTCAGAAGAAATTGAAGAAGAAGCACGTTCTAAAGCGGTTGTACAAATGGCAATCAACTCATTATCATACTCAGAACTAGAAGCAATCGAACACATTTTCGAAGAGCTTGATGGCAACGAAGGTTTATTAGTTGCTTCTAAAATTGCTGACCGCGTAGGGATTACACGTTCGGTAATCGTTAACGCATTACGTAAATTAGAATCTGCTGGTGTTATTGAATCTCGTTCATTAGGTATGAAGGGTACTTACATCAAAGTACTTAACGACAAGTTCTTAACAGCATTAGCTGAAATCAAAATGAAATAATTTGAAGTAATTGTACGCGATAAAGTCTAATACTTTATCGCGTTTTTTAGTGATGAATTTTAGGGTATTACATAAGTTTTGAATTAATTTACGGAAAATATTATAAATAGGAATAATGAACTGAAAATGGGGTGCAGATATTTTAATTAGTGTATTAACTATATTTGTAAATCGAGTAGGTGAAATTGATAATCATAGAAAAATGATAGTTTGGTATATATAACTCAAATAACTAGCATATGTACTTTATTACAAATTTATGGACATTTTATAAAAAAGGCACTATTCTATTGAAAATTAAGCTATGATATTATTTAGGTGAATATTAGGAGTAAGCATAAAAAAATGGTTATAGGAATTTAAGCCTATTTTTAAATAGTAAAATTCTATCATTCTGTCTGTTGAGACGGTGTTATATTGATTAGAAAGTAAATAAAATA
>SMEP01000357.1_pt1 | contig 11139 bp, 7 predicted proteins | sample 2456231 | NCBI WGS metagenome assembly SMEP01 (sample SAMN10132595, study PRJNA489261) | soil metagenome | isolation source: day1 control-silty clay loam soil ammended with raw manure from dairy cow... | place: USA | collected 2015-05-15
GTCTTGCCAGGCTTCCCAGTGTACGCAATTCTGGGCAGTATTCCAGACAGCAATTTTGTAGCCATGCCACTGCGCGAGTGATAAGGCGGGCGCAATATTCTGGGCAGAACAACCGTGATTATTTGGATGGGGGCATTCAATTTCGTATTCCATCGTGCCCCCCGTCGTAGGAAACTGAGGGATGTAACAACAGCCATCTTTTGTCGAAGAATCTGTATGTCTGCCCCCTCGAATTTTACATGATACAGTATCACTAGAGGGACTACTCTTCAGAAAATAGGCCGTCATCTCCATGTTTATAGGAGGATTTGTATGGTCCCAACGCATTGAATCGGAATTACCGGGAATCTCCCAATCATATGATATAGTGCCAGAATTTGCATAGATGAGGCGCACACCGTACTTGTCAGTTGATGCGGCAGCAAATGCGCCTGTTTCTGCTGCAGCCGCCACAGCGCCGGAAGCCTGGAATGTCCAGCCACCTAAGGCGATGTAATTAGTTGCATTGCCTTGCGCATATTCGATTCCAATCAGATCGCCTATCTTCATGATATAGGCATTTGAGAGATTGCCGAATGAGCAGATTCCAAAACCGTTTGCTGCTGCGGGGATGTTAGAGGCGGGCATACTTGCAAGTGAGGCCTTGACGTTGCCCGCAGAATCCCAGATCTTGCAGTATACGGTACCTGTGGGTGTCCCTATTCTCTTACCTATTACGGAAAAACGTGCTATAGGGACGCTAAGAATAGGCGCAGAACCTGAGTCAATTTTCACGGCTCTTCTGAAAATATTATCTGTGCCCCCATTTCCGAGGGGGTACGCCGTTGTTGCGTTTATTCCGTTGAAATCGCTGATTATGGTAAAGCCCTGCGTTACCGGAGGCGGGCCAGGGGTCGGACCCGGACCCGGACCCGGGCCAGGGCCAGGGCCAGGGCCAGGGCCAGGCGTTGGGGCTGGCTTTGGCGCACACGATCCAGTACCAGGAGAGGGCTTTGGAATCTGCTCGCCAGGCCCGCCGCCTCCTGGCGGAGGTTGATTACTGACGGCGCCCGTTGTTTCATATTTAAAAATACACTCTGAATCGTCTACGCCTGGGCCAGCAGTTCCGGCTGCAATACTCCACTGGCCCTTTGCATTCCAAAACCATTCTTCGACGCCCTGAACGTTTGCACTCTGGTTCGCAAGGGGCTGATTTGCGCTCCCTTCCCATCCATAAATACCAACGACAACGCGGGGGCCCTCACCTGTTGGTTGTTCATCTGGGCCGCCTGGGTACTCTATTCCGATATATTCTCCGACCTTAATGGCATAGGTTTGATTGTCATTTGTGAATACGACGGTACTCTTTGCTTCCGTTGTTTCACTGCTTTTATCAAGATCTTCAGCCTTAATCGTGCCAATTGTGGCCTTTTTGTTGCCATCCTGATCCCATATGGCACATGTTACGGTTCCCTTGGCATTCTGGATGTTTCTTAGCATACATGTGAGTCGTCCTATTTTGTAGTTATTGAGCGGACTACTGGAATCGACAACTTTGGAAGCAATTCGGGTTTGGCCTGGATCAGAATTTTCCAGTCTGTGCGTTCCAATATCTGTACCTGTGCCAAAGACATTAACGATTACGTTCCACGATGCTGCTGCTCTTGCGGTATAATCCCAGAGCGAGGGAGGAATTTCGGCGTCGGCATTGCCAGGTTCTACAGGATTAGGGAGGGCAGCGACGGCAGTACTTGCGGGATTACCCGCTATCTATCAGTGACCCGCCAATATGCTCGGGCATTTTTTAGGGTGAGTGTGGCATTAAGATTTTTGATATAAATGACTCTAGAATCTTTAAATCCGTATCGTGCTTGTCTCTCTGATATGTCAGTCCAGAGATTGCCCAACCCCACGTTTTGTATTATTTTTTGGCTAGAGATAGCGCCGCCCGTCGACTTGAATGGATTCTTATTAGAAGCGCCTCCCGACAGGAAGTAGCCTACATCATTGGGTGAAGCGGACAATTAGTTAATAGTTCTGTATTGCTTTGACTGAAAAATGAAAACTACATAATAAAAAATGGTAAACGCCAAAGACGGCATCGCAATGATTAACCCCACAGCCGTAGGCGGCGAAGAGTGGTATCTTTCAATGGGAGGGGATCCAGTCTCTGAGGATCCTCGCTTTAATGCGCTTCAAGTAAGCGGCAACGGTACAGACGGTTTTCAGACTGCGGACGATTTTGCTTTAATGACTGTAGAGACCTCGACAGGCTACTCGCCTGGATCAATCATCAATGACATCGATCATACTTTTGTTGCAAGCACGGGGTACATGTATAAAAGCAACGACTGGAAAGATGTCGAAATTACTGGCCTCTATAATTGCAATCTAGTTGCAAATATGGATGCTAGAATTCAGATGATTGTTCGGGGCGCTGAGACATCGGAGTTTAGACCGTGGTGTCCAGGGACGATGTATATGGCCGAATGGAATATGGATGGGCAATTTCGTTGGACCAAAGGACAGTATTATCTCTCATATGTTTCAAAGGATTGGATTGATTCCAATCAGGTAGGCCTCGGCTCAGACCTTAGACAGAACGGATGGTTTGGCCTCAAGGTCGTTATCTCCAATATTGATATTGGCGTCCCAGGCGAGGGCAAAGAAGGCGTTCTACTCTCTGCGTATATTGACCGTCTAAATAATGGCAGTTGGAAACTCATAGACGCAGCGCTGACAAGGGATATGGGGGGATGGGGCGCTGATGGTTCAGAATGCGGAGGATATAGGGACCAGATTATTACATGGGGCGGTCCCCTTGTTACATTTGGATTTCATTGGGGTTCACGTATCAAATGGAATCGTCTCTCTGTTAGAGAAATAGACCTGGGCGGCTCATTTTTGGAACCGGCGCCAACAAGACAAGCGCCTGCTTATGCGGCTGTCTCCCGTGTGCTCACATCAACGACTCATCGTTATAGGATAGGTACTTTCATCGCGCCAACGTGTGCCGGCGAGGTCGGAACAGACCCCGACCCTCCTCCTCCAGATCCTGGAGACCCAGGGGGCCCACCTGTCGGCTTTGTGGATACTGTGAAGAAAATTGCACACAAGTATGATATTCTAAAGGAGAGGAGAACAGTTGATCCTGTCGATAATCCTGTTCATGTTCATCGTTCAAGGGCAGAAGCGTGGGCCGATGGCGATAAAGTATCTGTAGATGTATCTGTCGATGGGCATAACGTGCATGTAGAGGTTTAGTTATGGGGTAGGGCTACGATATTCCAGGGCTAATTCGCTGCTGTTATTTTTTTGATTGCTCGTATTTGCAGGCACTTCCCTTTTTAGCCAGAATGGAACAAAGGCCCCAGGGGGCAGATTGGGCAATGCGATCGCCGTCTCCCTAGATACAGGATTTTCAAAGTTTAGTCCAGTGGGAGCGGTTGTGTCTCCTGAGATTCCTGCTGAATATAATTTCCCAGACATATCAAAATCTGGTATATCGCGCCATTGTGTACCATCATGATTTATTGAATGAACGTATGAAACGGGACTGCCTGCCTTTCTAATTAGGGCAATGTAATTTGTCTCTGTCCCAGCCGTATATTCACAGCCAATAATATCCTCTAATGCAAGTTTTACTGTGTTGTCGGGCTTTGCAAATTGGTAGATAGTGGGCGTGCTGTTTGAGATTGTTGTAACGTCTATAGTCCCAAATTCCACTTTTACTGTCTCATTCTTCCTACTCTTCTGCCGTACTGTCAGCGTCCCGGTAGGTGTTCCAAATCTCTGCAGAAAGAATTCAACTAAAGTAATGGCTTTATCATAAATTTTTGCAGATTTGGAAGCCACATAAATACCCGCTCGAAAGCGATCATGGTCCATTCGTGATTGGGACGTGCTTGCGGGCACATCATATATTTTTGTAGATGCCTCAGTATTGAGAGTGTCATGTGTATTTATTGGCTTTCCAGAGTATCCAATTCTGATATTATCGCCTCCTGGGGTTAGCGAGGATTGCCACATTTTTACATTAGTTGCCGTTTGTGTGCCATGGGTATTTTTCCAGTAGCCACAGAAATAACGGACATCTCCGCTTCTGGCCTCGGCATCTGTTACGTCCTTGAAAACTGTTTCATCGATTGCAATCCCGCCGGAGACAGTCTGCTCATTTACAGAGTTGCTTGAAATTACTCCGCCCTGCGGACCGCCTGGGCCGTTCTTGTTTGAAGTCCCACTGTAGAATAATTTTATCTGATTTGCTGCAATTACCATCTCTTACTGAGGCTCTCCTTCTGCTACTAACGTATAGGCAACTGATGGATTGGCTTCGCTTTCATCTGGTATTAGCCTTCTCATGCAAATGTATAATTTTCCTTTGGCTGGAATATTAGGACCAATGGATAGAGTAGTACGATAGTCCTCTGTTGATTTTTCAAACGGCATAGGGAAATCAATATCTGGGCCTATCTCTTCCTCTCCGGGCCGAATCTCTTCCAGGTCCAATTCTTGAGGGGCTACGTTAACGGGCAACCGCGAGATTTCTATATCCACACGTGGATCTTTGGGGACAAAGTAAAAGTGGGGATTTCTAAAGATATCGTTACCCTTATTGTATAGGGCAATCCAGCGGTATTCCTCTAGACCCTGAAATGCTTGCGTCGAAGTGACAGGATCCCAAAGTTGATGCATTTCTGTCTTTTGGATCTGCGTCGTTGACATCTCACCGCCCAGCGATAGAAAAGGATTTGTATTCGATGTCCCGCCAGTAATATGCCATTCTAGATCTGTGGCTGTTACCATATTCCCACCCTCAGTTGATACAAATCAGATTCATATCCAGATGTTTGTTTGACTTTATCGGCACGTAAGCGATTATCCTTGGGAAGCGTACTATTTGCTTCTTGGAGTTGGGGCTTTGTGAGAGATAGGATATATTCATCTCTGAAGGAGTCAGCCATCGAGGGATTAGACCTTTTATCCTTTTTTATGAAAGGGTGATTTAGGGGAATTCCCCTGGAGGCAGCGGATAGGTTTAGGTGCCTTGCCTTCCGCCTGTCCTCTATTATCATTGAGCCGAATCTTTTGATAACCCATTGCTGCAGTTCGTCTTTGTTATGTCTGAATCTTGGATCGGGATAGTCGTCAAAGCATGTAAAAGTCGCAGTCACTTCATTGCCCTCATCATTCCAATTTGTGAACTCGGCATTATATCCGGCGTCCAACGTTAGGAGATTCTTGCAGTACCATTTGGCAATACGAAGCCGAACGGTTTTAGATTGTTCAGTCAAAGGCGTTAGGCCACAGTGCAGTAGGCGTCTTTGCTTCTATAACTAGGGAAAAAAGTCTGTACTGTTTGGCTGCTGATTCATTTGTTCGATATCCAATTGAAAAGGGTTTAATTGATTGAATTGTGCCCGACACGGGGACATGCGAGGTTTTTATGTTAAATGTCTCCACTCCTCCAACGTATCGATGCATCTTTACATTTGCCGCCGGTTCATGAGTCATTAGCAATCCCCTGGGCCCTGTCTGCTGTACTGATTCCGATGTCGGCTCTAACGACCAGGTAGTACCGTCACCTGTATCAATATTGTAGTTTCTGCTACTGCCTGCTGTATCACACGCCTCTAAACCATAGCGTCGGTCAATTGGTGCTGCTATATGCACTTGTTCCATTCCTACGCCTATCTTTAGGGTCATCCTTGAGCCACTTGTCGCATATCCGTAGATGGCAAAAGCACTTTTTCCACCAATGTCTATCGTGCCGCCCTGGAGATTACCATTGCAGTAGGAGTTTGTGATAGATTCGACGGAGAAATCAACACGGTCACCTTGGTTTAGAATATCAGAGAGACCTACAGCCGTCTTTTTGAATAATGCCGCCGAGGGCCAGTAATATTTTGCCTGGGCTACGTCATGAATATTAGATCGGTGAATATCCCTTAGCAGACCTCCGGCCTCATCGGTATTTTGATTGTGTAAATGTATAAACTGCGTATCAGGAACCCAGCCGGTATTTGACTCATTTCTAAAGTATGTTCGGTTGGGGCGGAAGATACCCCTTATCTTGGTCCCGATACATCGAACCATCTGGCCCGGATAAGTAACATTCATGGCTTGCAGATAATCCGCATCGGCCATCAAATTGGTTTTAGCGGTTAATTTTGACTGAGAGATCTGATATTGGGTGCCACTGAAAGGGAAGCCTATCTCGGGATTACTTACTTGTTGTTGCGTTGACATATCTGCGAGATACTAAGGGCATTTATCGCCACTGGAGATAAGTTAACTTTGCGATGTGGGGATAGCATAAAATCCCTGTCTTGAAAAACCTCTGGGATCATAGCCGCCATCTTGATAGGTTCCCTGATTTGTAAGTGCCAGAGTATCATATCCTGTTGGATCAAAGCCCAATTGGTCAAAGCCAGGGAACCCATTAGCAAAGAAAGCATTATCCGCTAACTCATAGCCGCCTGGATCAAAGGATACACTGTCAAAGGCCCCCACAATAGCGGCAGCATCGGAGAAGACAAGAATTGAGCCAGCGAGGGCAGGGCTTCCGTATGGCATATCCCGGATAGACATTTTATTTTGGTAGAGGTGATCAATTTCTGGGAATGTGAGCAGATAATCTCGATAGATTCTCAGTTGCTGAATCCCTCCCTTAAATTTGAACCAGAGGCCCTTTGTGGCGTTAGTGCTGGGATAATTATAGACCGCTCCTATCCTGAGCCTGCGTATTGGGTCATCTACAAAAGAAAGGTGTTCATTGGTGTACAATTGATAGAATCTATTATTAACAGAGATTTCCATCCTGGGGGCTTCAGTGGGAGGAACATACGGGAGTTCTGTTTCTGGGTCTGATCCTGGGACTCCGGGATCTGCTAGCAGTTCCGGGGGGATTGTGCGCTTATCTAACTGGTTTACTGTGACAGTGATATCGTAGGGGAAGGGAGGATCTGAGGGTGTGATAACGCCGCCGAGAGTTTCAACACTATAACGCACGCCATCTTTAGCAAGTGTAAAGCGAACCTTGCCATCGGGTATCAGGGCAAGGTGATAGCCATTTCCTACCGAGCCGACATCAATCTGGCCAGCCTTTGTATTATCGGGCCAGGAAGTATCAGCCTTATGGAGAATCGTTCTAAATTTAGTTGTCTGGTCTGTTGCAGAGATATCCACTGGGTAGATTGTTAATGTGATAGAGAACTGGTTAGACGAAGAAAGGCGTAACGTGCTAAAGTTATCCATATATGCAAAGAAATGACGGCCGTCAAAATTGACGTATGGCGTTGTCCCAAAGCCTCTATCGATTCCTTCCTTTAGTGGCGGGTTATTGAGAAAGCGGCCATGATGGCCCCATCCGCTGCCGTCTCTGCAGAAGCGGCCATTGTGATCAAGATCCCACATTCCGACCAGATAATGAAAGTCTGGCTCAAAGGGCATGTAAAAGGCGGTATTGATGCCTTTTACTGTTGAAGTCAGAAATGGGTCATGATAGATAAGTTTGGAGTGCATGACACGGGCCTTTACTCTGAAATCGGGATTATCGACTGTTACCTGTTCAGCGACGAATCTCTGATAGTCTGCTACTAAGTCCTTGAATCTACCCTGGGCAGTTGACGACTTTCTAAACTGACGGAAGGATGTACTCATATCTTATCATACCGTACTACTCGTATAAGCGGAATGGGTTATAGTAAAGAAATCCTCGTTTTGCAAATGTGTTAGCGGATTATTTTCAGGGAAGAGAACACGGGCCCATATCATTTGCATTATGTCATAAAATGGTAAATCGACAGGGGCAAACTCCCAAACTGTGACCGACTGAAGCCCAGGCGTCCACATTCCACTATGTTTTATTACAGCGCCAGCAGCAGAGGCATAGCCACTATCGCGTATGTTAATCCGATTAACTTCTTGTCCTAGTCTGTCATCTGAATCAAATACTGGGAGTTTGGAGATGCCAATTGCTGCATAATCAAAGCGATATCCTGATTCTCCTGTGATGAGTTCGGCGGCGCGTGTTCGTCCCGCATTAACAACTCGATCAACCTTCTCAACAATGTTTAACGGTTCAATGATACAATTGTTCGCTGATTCATCAACGGCTGTCTGGTCATTGCGAACCCTTGCTAATTTTGTTTCAAGGTCTGCGACTAGTTTTCGTTTAGAAGCGATATCTCTTCGTTTATCAAAATCTCTGATGAGCGCATACTTCTTTTTGAAAAACTCAAAATCTGATTTATCCCAAGAATAGGCATGAGTGATGTCATTGATTTCAAAAGCATGGTCTATGAAATGTGCATTTTTTTGTTTCTGTCCCTGGGCCATTTTCTATTCATTCATCTCTTATCCCTATTACGTCAGAACCAACGAGTCGATAATCGTAATGTCCCACGAGTCCAATGTCTGCGAAGAGGCAGCCAAGTTGTGAATCGCCTCCTCCTCCAAAACTGTAAGTTGCTCCCGTTACCTCTGCGGTCATAGAGTCTTCTAAGCGCATATCTGACAGGGGCGCCTGAATGGTGACACTAATGCCGGGCAGGAATATGTTAGCAGTAGGTATTGTCACTTTGTTGGGAGAATACGTAATTTTGGGCAGCGCCCTAATTCCTAGGAGTTCGCCTATGTACTTTGATGCTGCTATGGTATTGGTAGTATGGGAAGCATCGACTAAGTCTTCAACAATTCCATAACGCTCCTGAGAGTCAACATCTTCTGAGATAATGATATGTGTAAAGTTATCAAAGATAGAATATGCAAAATTAAAGGAGTTTGCGACTGCAACTTCCCAGCCGCTAGTATTTTCATGGTCCTTTGTCCAGGGGGATCCCTCTACCCTTGGCCTCTGTGCATTAATGCCAGTATTCTCCTCACTAGTGGAATAGTACCAATTTACGGTATTGTCCTCAAAATCACCCCGCTCAAAAAGCGTTATCCAATGATCCTTTGATGGATCGATGGGCCGCAGAAATGTCAAGCCCGTAAGAAACTGGGGTGTTGGAGTGTCCTGGGGAATTGAGGCCAGAGGAATATCAAAATTTGCTACCTTTAAACCCGGAGTATTAGCGCCACTGTCCTGCTGAATATGGCCGTGCAATGTCTTGACGTTTGGGTTAACTGTACCAACGCCTCGTCTTGATACGATAATAGAGATATCTCGGAATCTAGCAGGGGATGCGGGTATTTTCTGCGCCAGGTCTCTATTTGCTAGATTCTCAAATCCCGCATATGATCCGTCGCTGCTGCTTGTAGAACTGCCTGATGTAACTCTGGATTTAGCCAGAATTCTATTTGTAAAGGCTGATTCTTTGGACCAGTCAATTTCCCAGGACCAATCTTCCATAAAGTAGGAAGTAGTAGCGGCCGCATCAAAGCCGTTCTCTGCAACAGTGTCCCAGGACTTTAGAACAATGCCCGATACGTGAGAAGTGGGATAATCTAGATATGGTTTGTTATAGGCATCGATTCCCCCGTCAGCGCCAACACTATCGAGAAGGACATTAAGGCAGTGTGATACCTGCACATATGGCTCATTGATTGTTAGCAGCGAAGCCTTTACTCTGCTTCTATCCAAAGGTGTGAGATCCATCGGGGGATTCACTTGCCCAGCGATGGGGATGTCGTCGACAACATAGAGATCCTTGTTTGATAGGATTTCTTTGTAGAGTTGGCGCACAGACATTAATTCGTCATCGAAGATCGGAGTATTGGATTGAATACTTTGCATTCTCGCAGTCCTTCTGAGATTAACGTACCGCTCATTGAGTAAAACACCCGAGCCTATTCCTGAAATAGTATAATATAGTTGGTTAGCGTGGTGGTCTGCGCGTACCTTGTGAACGAAGCCATAAAGTAGATTTACATCGGGCTCTGCCTCGTATTTGCGGGCCTTTATAATTATGGTGCCCTTTCTTCTCAGGGTAAGGGGGTCTATTACCTTATCAGTATCCCAGACTCTGAAATAGAACGAACCCGCATCGGAGACGCCTGGGGGGGTTACGGACAATTCGATAACGGGAATATAATTTGAAACGCCGATGCCTTTGGGATTCCATGACGAGAAAGAATGCTTTTGTTCTACTTTTTTGAGATCCCACCATTCTATTGAGGCGCGAAGTGGTTCCATGTATTCGGAGACATTGCTAAAGGTGGGAGCGTTTTGGTAGACAGCGCCTATATTTCGTTGTTCAGCAGTTAATGACGAAGAGGCCATTAGATAAGCGCATCACTCATCTCAAATATTCGTCTGTTGATAATATCGATTAATGTTCTTGCATCTATTTTTATGACAATAGGCAATTCTCTGATTATTGTCTGTTGACCTTTCTTGGGTGCCTTCGCCTGGATTGATTCGAAAACGGAATTAATAAAATCTGTTGCTTTCTTATTTATTTCCGCGTCAGTCATCGGGGCCTGTTCTCCATTTGGCGCAGGTTCCATCTCAGGCCATTCGCCTATCTTAACGACCTGCTCACCGGAACGGGCGTAGGCCCTAGCACCTGGCCCAGAAGCGGCGACATCGACATTTTGAGCAGGCCCTGTAATTGGCTGGCCCGATGGACTCTCTAGCGGAAGTACTGAAACTAATTCCTTCTGTCCAAACTCAGATATCTTCAAGGGGCCCAGTGTTGTCGGTGAAGTAGAAACATAGGCACCTCCCTTTGCGACATACATAGTTTGGTAACGGGTGACGTAAGTAGTTGTAATTGTAATAGATTTTGATTGCAGTGAATTAATCGCACTCTGCAGACTACGAACAGAAGACGCCGCACTGTTTGCAGATGATGAGACCCTACTCATTGCACTGCTAAAGGCAGATGCTAAACTTGACGCCTTTGATGAGCCCTGGGATGCTAATGTCGTAATTGCGTTCTGTAATGTTGTTATTGCCGTTCTCGCCGTGTTTGTGGCTGATGTTACTCTGCTGCTCATACTAGTAAAAGCACTTCCTACTGTGCTACTCATACGCGTAGCCTCTGAACCTAACTTAGTAAATGATGCCAGAATTATCATTATGCCACTTGCCATTTTATTGAGGGAACTCGTTGTATTGCTGGCCATGTTCGAGAACGAACCTGATACCGTTGTGGCCATCTGTTGCGAAGCGCTCCCGACCTTCGTAAATGCGGCTATAAGAATGAGAAAGCC
>SMEP01000426.1_pt1 | contig 10937 bp, 6 predicted proteins | sample 2456231 | NCBI WGS metagenome assembly SMEP01 (sample SAMN10132595, study PRJNA489261) | soil metagenome | isolation source: day1 control-silty clay loam soil ammended with raw manure from dairy cow... | place: USA | collected 2015-05-15
GCTTTCCAGACAAAGGAGTCATTGGAATGCTGCATCGGCTTATATTCGGCAGCGACATAAGCTTGATATTGACTATGTTTTAACCACTGAAATATATCATGATATTGAATAGACGCCGTATTGGGTTGATGTCGTCCCGGACAATCCGCAAACTGGATATGACCAATCAGGTGAATATTTTCTTTTAAATTTTCCAGTACATCTTCGCCCATCATCGCCATGTGATAGCAGTCATACTGCATTTTTAAGGCCGGATGATTGACTGCTTCCAGCATTTCCTGAGCTTGTGCAACATTTTGAATCAAAAAACGTGGCATATCGGTGCCATTGACCATTTCAAAGACCGGTTCAATTTGATGCTCGAGCAGCATTGAACAGGCCATTTTCAGATTACTTGCCAGCGTATTCAGGCAGGGCAACAGGTCACAATCCAGAGGCTGTTTGCCTGCCAGAATATTGACCCGAGGTACATTTAAGGCCGTGGCATACTGGATGGCTTGTTCAACAGCATGACGGAACTCGATTTCCCGCCCCGGGATACCGGCCAGGCCATGGCCGCCCTGCATTAAATCACCGGCAGGCACATTAATCAGGCATAAGTTCAGTTGATGGATGCTGAGCTGATTTTGAATCTGGCCAATCGTCAATTCATAAGGAAACTGGATTTCGACATGATTAAAGCCCTGTGCTCGAGCCAGTGCGAAGCGTTCGATGAGTGGCACTTCGGTAAAAATCATCGACAGGTTAACGGCGAGTTTAATCATGTATTTTCCTTATACATTCAGGGTATTACAAAAGTAAAAATTATGCGTGCTTGAGCTGTTGAATCACAGTGGCCAGATCGGCCTCGGCAAAGCCCTGGGCCTGATGGATTTGCAGCTGTGATAAGGCCTGAGTCGCGACCGGAACATTCAGGTCAAAGCTTTGGGCCAGTTGCACGGCATTGTTCAGATCTTTAGATAAGGTCTGCACTTTCCATTGCACCGGTTCGAAAGTTTGTGTGGCCATACGTGGCGCCAGAATCTGGAAAGGTTTGGAATCGGCAAAACCACCCGCCAAGGCAGGTGCCAGTAGGCGTGTATCTACACCTGCAAGGCCCGCCAATGCCACTGCTTCCGCGATCAGGGTACTATTGGCTGCGACAATGAGCTGATTACAAATTTTGGTCGCCTGACCAGTACCGGTGTCGCCCATACGGGTAACGCGCTGTGAAAGTGCTGCATAAATTGGGTCAAGATGTTCAATCATTGTGGCATCACCACCGGCAAAAATCACCAGACTGCCTTGTTCAGCACCTGCGGTACCGCCTGAAACTGGGGAGTCAATCCAGTTCACCTGTCTGGTCTGTGCTTGTGCTGCAAGCGCGTGGGTTTGCTGCACCGAAAGGCTGGAAAAATCCACAATGATTTGATCGGCAACCAAATACGGCACGATCTGCTCAAAGACCGATTGCACCGCCTGATCATCTGCCAAGCAAGTCAAAATCACTGGATAATCCGCAATCTGATTCAAAGACAGCGCAGTTGCACCCAAGTCGATTAAGGGATGGCAAGCCGCCGATCAGGCCCATACCCAAAAAGGCAATCTTAGTATCGCGATTTAACTGCATGCTTTTTCTTATTCCTTGCTTGGACTCTAACTCGATTTAGTTATATTGGCGTGGCACGAACTGGACTTCCGGATTCTTGTCCTTTTTGCGAGCCAGCTGACTGTTTTTACCTAGCAATAATTTGAGCTGCCAGATTTTTTCCATACGTAAAGATTTATTTGGGCGATGCTGCATGGCATCCAGTACAAACTTAGAGGCCATCAGGGCATCCGGAGAGCGTTGCAGCATTTCCTCAGCCAATGCTTGTGCGCGTGCCAGTGGTTCTTGATCCACATGGGTAACCAGACCAATCTCTTTGGCATAGGCACCGTCAAAAATCCGGGCAGTCAAGGTCAGCTCTTTGGCCAGATCAATCCCAATCAGGCCTTTCAGCGAACGGCTGAGTCCCATATCTGGTACCAGTCCCCAACGGGTTTCCATAATCGACATTTTGGTATCAGGATGTGCAATACGGATATCTGCGGCCAGAGCAAGCTGCATACCAGCGCCAAAACAGAAGCCCTGCATCGCAGCGATCACCGGCACCGGTAATTCCTGCCAGACCAGAAAGGCTTTCTGGAACAGGCTCTGACCCGGACGGATTAACTCCCAGGCCGCATAGGCACGATTTTTAGGATTATTTAAATCGGCCAGATCAATGCCGGCACTAAACACCTGCGCTTCACCGGTTAAAATGACGCAACGGATACTTTTATCTTTTTTGATTTTCTGCGCAGTCGCAACCAGTTCACGCAGCAGGGCAAAGCTCATGGCATTGCGTTTATCCGGGCGATTCAGTGTAACTGTGGCAATGCCGTTATTTTTTTCCAAGCGCACGAGTGACATGGCATTCTTCCTTATTTTTCCTGAGCCGAGCATAGCATGCGGCCTATGAGCTTGCATGACAGCTCAGTCATACTTTCTAAGTCACGGACTGAGCAGCTTCAAGTTTTAATTCAAATGTTGTTTCAGAATTTGCTGGGCGGCCTGTTCAACTTGTTCGACCACGGCTTTAAGTTCATCAAAATGTTTCAGCACGTCTTGAACAAAGTTTTCGTCGGCCTTGCGACGTTCTTTGCGCAGGGTTGAAACGAACTGTTCAAATCCGCCCGTGACTTTCTGCAAAGTCGGTGCGCCGACATAGCGGGTTGCACCATATAAACGATGCAAGACATGTTCCAGTTGCGGGAAATCTTCCAGCTCAATTAACTGCTGCATTTCAGTGAGTTCATCGGCAAAACTGTCGACCAGCATGCGCAACAGGTCTACTGCCAGATCTTCCTTATTGGCTGCCAGTTGCAGGCTTTGCTGCCAGTCCAGAATATTCGGATCCAGTGCATCAATCACATGGGCGCGTTCCAGCACTGGAAGCCGTTTAAAATGTTCGGTGGTCCAGTGGGTCAGAATCTGCACAATCTGCTCGATCTGGATCGGCTTGGTGACATAATCATCCATGCCATTTTGCAGCAGCTTATGTTTTTCATCTGACAGCGCATGTGCAGTCAGGGCAATAATCGGCAGTCGGTTATGGTTTTCAAAGGTCGATTCCAGTGAGCGAATCGCACGTGTGGTATCAATTCCCGACATCACCGGCATCTGAATATCCATAAAGACCAGATCAAAAGCTGGCTGTTTCTGCTCATAACGGCGCTGGATGATATCAATCGCTTCCTGTCCGCTCAGGGCTTTGCTGGTGGTGACATTCAGTTCAGCGAGTAATGCTTCCAGAACAATCAGGTTGGGCAAATGATCATCGACGGCCAGAATATGCAGACCCTGACCATTAAAGTCTTCATGCTGTTCCTGATCGAAGACCGGTTGATTGCCCAGCAGCTGAATCAAGGCACTGCGGCTGAGTGGCTGATGCAGAGCACGGGCACGATGGTCGTTCAGCATGCTTGGATCGAGTTGCATCTGATAACCATATACGGCCAAATGACCCTGATAACGCGAGCGGATCTCGCGTAACAGGACTTCGCTGTCGCCACTATGATCGACGATGAGCCAGGTGTTTTCAGAGTTCTGTAGATGATTCAGGCGGCTAAACAGATCCAGAATCGATGCGCATTCAATATGCTTGACCTGATAATTTTCCAGATAATGACGCAAGACGTTCGCGGTTGCCGGATGGGCCAGATAAGACACCACCGTCAATTCATTGAAATCTGGATGTTCAATTACAGTATCTTCATCGACCAGGAATTGTGCAGTAAACCAGAAAGTTGAGCCTTTTTCGGTTGGGGCACGTTCCTGATTATCTTCAAAACCAATCTGGCCATGCATCAGGCTGACCAGCTGTTTGGAAATGGCCAGCCCCAGCCCTGTACCGCCAAACTGACGGGTGACCGAAGTATCGCCCTGTGAGAAAGACTCGAATAATTTTTTACGATCGGTACCACTCAGGCCAATGCCGCTGTCCTGTACACTAAAATGCAAGACACATCGATCGATCCCCTCATGTTCCATACGTGCCCGCACGATGATTTCGCCATCCGGCGTGAATTTGATCGCATTGGAAATCAGGTTGGTCAGAATCTGCTTAAAGCGTAGCGCATCGCCAATCACATGTTTCGGTACGCTGTCTGCGTAGTAGAAGGCCATATCAATATGTTTTTGTGCCGCCAGGGGTGAGAGCATGTCCATCACATCAAAAATGGCTTCTTCCAGATCGAAAGCTGCGGTTTCCAGTTCCAGTTTGCCGGCATCAATTTTGGAAAAATCCAGCACATCATTAATCAGCGCCAGTAAATGTGCGGAAGATTTACGAATAGTCTGCAAATATAGACTTTGCTCATTGCTGAGATTGCCCTGACGCAAGAGCAGATGAATAAAGCCATCAATACTGTTGAGCGGGGTACGCAGTTCATGGGAAATATTGGCCAGAAACACCGACTTGGCCTGGTTGGCTGAAATCGCCTGGTCACGTGCCTGACGGTAAGTAATATTCTGTACTTCGAGCGTATCTAAAGTACGACGTAAATCATCTTCAGTCTGTTCAGTATGTTCGCGCAGTTCCAGAAAACTAAAATGCAGACGTTTTACCACATTGGCAATATCCCGTTGCAGTAAACGTAGCTCTCCGGTGCTGTTAATCACCATATGCTGGCCGAGGGTATCGGCATTCAGGCGTTGCAACTGCATGCGAATTTCATACATCGGTGCAATCCAGCGCCGTGAGTAAAAGTTCAGACAGAGTAATAACAATAATAAGGTTAATAGACCCGTTGCAATCAATACGATCAATACCCGGTAGCGGGCAATGGCCAGCGGCTGATTATCCAGTTCAATTGCCAGCCAGCCTTTAGAAAAACTGTTTTCATTCACTTTAATGGCATAAATATGATTGTCTTTATGCAGAATCGGGCCAATAAAGTTACCGCTTTTATCAAAATCGGGCCAAGCGGCCTGTTCCTGAAAGCCGATACCTAAACGATTCTTGCCACTGTCATCCAGAATGGCTGCCCGAACCAGATGTTTTTCATTGAGCATATTCTGCATGGCATTGTGGGCCTGATCATATTGCCAGGGATACAGGCTTAAAATATCCAGTGCATACTCAGACGTGCCTTGAAAACGCGTCATAATGGCAATTGCCATCTGCTTTTGCTGGGCGCGTGCGGCATTCGAGGTTTCAGTCAACACCAGCATCGCGCCAACACAGGCCAAAATAGTAATCGGCACAAAAATCAGCGCAATCAACTGTCCATAGGCGTGATTTAAGTGTAGGCGTTTAAACAGCTTTTTATTGATCGTTGACATGATTTAAGCAGTATTTTCTTTATGTCTGGCATATTAGCATGCTTTAAATCGACAGTTAAAATTTAAGCATTATTTTTATAAGGGTTCAGATCAACCTTTAAAAATACAAGAGATTTCAGTTAAATGATTGCTGAAATACAGTGAAAAGCGGGCGATGAAGACTTCAGTCGTCTGAAAGTCCGGGGCTGAAAATAACGCTTTTATATTCACAGCTGAGCTGCTTGATCTTGCTAAATCACAGGGAAATGAAGTTTATAGCAGGATACTGAGTCTGTTTTAGAGAGTTTCCTGAAAAAGCAGTGCTAAATGGATGCAGGGAAAAGCATTTTTTCATACAATAGCCGCACCTCGATATAGGTGCACACAATGAGTAATACCACCCCCGATTTTCAAGCAGATGAATTTTTGTTAGACCACTATGTCGGCAAAACGCCACTGGTGCGTTTACAGCGTCTGGTAAGTCACACTCAAGCTACAGTACTCGCGAAACTCGAAGGCAATAATCCGGCAGGATCGGTCAAAGACCGTCCGGCCTATAATATGATCATGCAGGCCGAGAAGCGTGGACAGATCAAGCCGGGTGATACCCTGATTGAAGCAACGAGCGGAAATACGGGGATTGCATTGGCGATGGTCGCAGCGATGCGTGGCTATAAAATGAAGCTGATCATGCCGAACAATATGAGTCAGGAACGTAAGGATGCGATGCGTGCTTATGGTGCCGAGCTGATTGAAGTCACCAAAGAACAAGGCATGGAAGGTGCACGTGATCTGGCCGCTCAAATGCAAAATGATGGCGTGGGTCTGGTACTGAATCAGTTTGGCAATCCGGATAATGTCGAAGCACATTATCTGACTACAGGTCCTGAAATCTGGCAGCAAACCGGTGGCAAGATTACCCACTTTGTCAGTTCTATGGGTACAACCGGCACTATTATGGGTGTCTCGAAATATCTGAAGGAAATGAATCCGGAGATTCAGATCGTGGGTTTACAGCCATCTGATGGTTCAAGCATTGCCGGAATCCGTCGCTGGCCGGAAGAATATCTGCCGACCATTTTTGACCGCAGTCGCGTGGATCGTATTATTGATATTCCACAAATTGAAGCTGAAAAAACCATGCGCAAGCTGGCGCAGAAAGAAGGCATCAGTGCTGGTACTTCGTCTGGTGGTGCGGTGTGGGCTTCCATCAAATTGGCGGAAGAACATCCGGATGCCGTCATTGTGTGTATTATTTGTGACCGTGGTGACCGTTACTTGTCTACAGGGTTATTCTCTGTGCAAGATTCTGAATAATTATTTGAGCACTGTGTTATGCGCCTGCCTGTTTTAACTTTCGATATTGAAACCCAAACCGATCTCAAATCAGGCGCGCATTTATTTGGTCTGGACTTGCCTGAAGCAGATCTGGATCAGGCCCTGACCAAACTGCGCCGTCAGGATTCAGGCTCTGATTTTCAGCGTCCGCCCTTGCATGAAATTGTCTGTATTTCCGGTTTATGGATCGATGAGCAGGGCATGAAGCTGTTTTCTTTTAGCCGGGAACAGCATTCTGAAGCGGAAATTTTAAGAAAATTCTTATCGATTTTTGATAAGCGTCATCCGACGCTGGTCAGCTGGAATGGTTCACAGTTTGATTTACCGGTGATTTTATACCGTGCCATGTATCATGGACTCTCTGCACCGAGTCTATTCGATCAGGGCGAAATTGACACGCAAAAGCGTTATAATAACTACCAGAATCGTTACCATCATCGTCATGTCGACTTAATGGATGTGATGGCCATGTTCCATGCGCGTCATTTCCAGAAGCTGGACGATGTTGCACATTTGCTGGGTTATCCGGGTAAACGCGGTGACGGGGCCTATCGGGTTCCTGAATATGTCCGCAATCAGCAATGGACCGAACTGACCTCTTATTGTGAAGGCGATGTGCTGAATACCTGGCTGGTCTATATCCGCTGGCTGTTGTTAAAAGGACAGCTGTTATTGCCGGATTATCAGCATTTGCTGCACAGTACGATTCAATATTTGCATACCCAACCGCAGCATGCGGACTTTTTATCGGTTTGGCGTGAAACGTCACAAAGAACTGACTTTACCCGTTTTGATTTTCCAACTCCCACATCCTAGGTTTTCATGAAGCATCGAGCACACACACGTCCTACCCAGCAACCCGAGTACATTTTTCAGGTTGAGTCACTTTCGCATGAGGGACGTGGCATCGCTCATTATGGTTCACACCCGGATCATCCACCGCATAAACACGGCAAGAAAGTCTTTATCCGTTATGCCTTGCCCGGTGAAACCGTGCGTGCTCGCATTACCCGTGAAGTTAAAAAACTGGAAGAAGCTGACAGTCTTGAATTACTCAGCGAAGCTTCCGAAATTCGCGTCAAGCCGATCTGTGCACATTTTGGGGTCTGTGGCGGCTGTAATATGCAGCATATCGCAGCCGATGCACAGATTGAACTAAAACAGAATGTGCTGAAATCGCATTTACAGCATTTTGCTGGCATCCAGCCTGTGCAGTGGCTTGCACCGCTACGTTCCGAGCGTGAAGATTATCGCCGTAAAGCCCGGATCGGAGTGCGTTATCTGCCGGCTAAAGACACATTGGTGGTGGGTTTTCGTGAGAATCAAAGCAATAAATTAACCTCGATTGATCGCTGCATGATTCTGGATCGTGAATTTGGATCGCTTACAAGCCTTAAACAATTGCTGCAAAGTCTCAATGGCAAGGCTGACATTGGTCATATAGAATTGGCCATGGGGGATCAGGATATTGCCTTACTGGTGCGTGAAACTGCAAAATTATCAGTGGCTGATGTCAACCAATTGCGCGAATTTACGTTACAGAAAGGCTGGCAACTGTATGTGCAGCCTGCCGGCAAAGATACACTCTCGCGAATTGATGCTCCAGATGCCGCGGCGCGCTTGCACTATAGTCTTGATGACTTTGATGTGAAATTCGGTTTTAATCCTGTGGACTTCACTCAGGTGAATTCGACTATCAATCCGCAAATGGTAGCGCTGGCATGTAATTTGCTACAGCTGCAACAGGGTGAGCGGGTTCTGGATCTATTTTGTGGATTAGGAAATTTTTCTCTAGCACTGGCACGCTGTGTAGGCACATCTGGTCAGGTGATTGCAGTGGAAGGGAGTGAAGAAATGGTGCAACGCGGTGCGGAAAATGCCAAAAATAATGGTATTGCCCAAGTTGCTTTTTATTCACAAGATTTAACCAAAGATTTCTCGCACCAGACTTGGGCAAATCAAGGTTTTGATGCATTATTGATTGACCCGCCACGTGCTGGCGCAGAAGAAGTCATGCATTATCTTCCTCAGTTTGGCGCAAAAAGAATCGTTTATGTGTCATGTAATCCTGCGACACTCGCAAGAGATGCAGGGCTCTTGGTACAACAGGGTTATCGCCTCACTCAAGCCGGAGTGATGGATATGTTCACGCATACTGGGCATGTTGAATCGATTGCATTGTTCGAAAAAGAAAATTAAATGAACGATTGAAGAAATGATGTATTTACAAGTAGGAGAAGGGTATGGTCACAGTACGTGAGCAACTCCCTGGACGACTCAATGAGTTGTCACAGGAGACGACTGTAGAACATGCCGAACAAGCACACCACGATCTGACTGAGTGGTTGGATCGGGTTCGTGGCATATTAGATGGGGCACCTTTACAGCAGCTCGAAGAAGTCGCCCACTTAACATTAGAAAGAGAGCTGCAAAGTACGGTTCAGCATCGTTCCAATACCTTTTATACCGGTATTGAGATGGCGGATATTTTGGCACATCTGCATGTCGATGAAGATACCCTGTCCGCGGCCATGCTCTATCGTTCGGTGCGTGAAGGCGTCATGCCACTGACTGAAGTGTTAGAGAAGTTTGGCGAGCAAGTGCATAGCCTGGTCAAGGGCACGCTGGCCATGGGTAAACTGTCTGAACTGATCGAAAAAAATAAACGTCTGGAAGACCATTTCGATAATAATCAGCGTGAACATCTGTCCGGCATTTATAAAATGCTGATTTCAGTGACTGAAGATGTGCGTGTGGTTCTGGTGAAGTTGGCAGAGCGTACCTATGCCTTGCGTGAGCTGACCAATTCCTCGCGTGAGCGTCAGGAACGGGTTGCCCGAGAAATTCTGACGATCTACTCACCACTGGCGCACCGTTTAGGCATCGCCCAGTTAAAGTGGGAACTGGAAGACTTGGCCTTCCGTTATCTTGCGCCAGAACGTTATAAAGAAATTGCTTCTTTACTGAATGAAAAACGTTTAGAGCGAGAGCAATATATTCAATTCGTGATTGATAAATTACGCAATGAATTGTCTGAATATGGCATCGAAGCTGAAATTAACGGACGCGTAAAACACATTTATTCGATTTATCGAAAAATGAAAAGCAAGAGCCTGAGTTTTGACCAGCTCTATGATATTCGTGCCTTAAGGGTATTGGTCAAGAGCGTAGTACATCAGATCTGGCGACATATTCCGCATCAGTTTGATGACTATATCACCAATCCAAAAGCCAATGGCTATCGTTCCCTGCATACGGCTGTAATTGCCGAGAACAAATCACTTGAAGTGCAGATTCGTACTTACAGCATGCATGAAGAAGCAGAGCTGGGGGTGTGTTCGCACTTTAATTATAAAGAAGGCTCGAAAACCACCGATCATTCTTTTAATCATCGTTTGCATTCTTTACGCGCAGTTCTCGAGCATTATCAGGAACGCAATGAGTCCAGTGCACATAAAGAAGCAGAAGATGAAATCGAAAACTTCGAACATATTCAAGACTTCGAAGGCTTCGAAAAAATTTATGTGTTTAGTCGTGATGGTGATATCAAAGAGTTGCCGCGTGATTCAACTGTGCTCGACTTTGCTTATCATGTGCATACCGAAGTTGGTAACAAATGCTATGCCGCGCGTGTCAATCAGCGCTATGTGCCACTGACCTATACCCTGAAAACCGGGGAACAGGTCGAGATTCTGACCAAAAAAGACCGTGAGCCGAATCGGGACTGGCTGGTTAACTCTCTGGGTTATATCAAGACTGCACGTGCGCGCGACAAGTTGCGCCACTGGTTCCGTCAACAGGACCGCAGTAAAAACCTGGAAGTCGGCCGTGAAGTGCTGAATAAAGAATTGTCACGTCTGGCGATTCATCCAAAATCGATCGATTTGAGTGATTATTGCAATCATTTTAATGTCAAAACCGGTGATGACATTCTGGTGAATCTGGTCAATGGTGATATCAGCCTGCATGCCTTGATTAATCAGGTGAATCGTCATATGCATCTGGATCAGGATGAACCTGAGCTGGTGCTGAAGCCAGCGCTGAATCCGCGTGCCAGTCATACCCTGTCAGCGCACGGTATTCTGATTGACGGGCTGGATAACGTAGAGCTGCATGTCGCGCAATGTTGCCAACCGGTGCATGGTGAGTCGATCGCTGGCTATATCACCCTGAATCGTGGGGTAAGCATTCATAAGGTGGCTTGTCCGGACTATGTGCGCATGATCACCCAAGAGCCTGAACGTGCGGTAGAAGCCGACTGGGAAATGCAGCC
>SMEP01000270.1_pt1 | contig 10926 bp, 12 predicted proteins | sample 2456231 | NCBI WGS metagenome assembly SMEP01 (sample SAMN10132595, study PRJNA489261) | soil metagenome | isolation source: day1 control-silty clay loam soil ammended with raw manure from dairy cow... | place: USA | collected 2015-05-15
GCAGGAAGTACAGAGAGTCAAAGCAAGTTACTTTGCTAGAACTCGGTGGCGTAGATCAGATTAAAAACCTATCTGCATTTGAACATGGTAGAAGTACAAACGTGAATCACTTAACTAAATATGTACTGTTAAGTGTTGCACAGAAAGACAACGTAGCTTTTATGGCTGGGCTAACAGAGGTGGTAAGAAATGGTTGGTAAGTTAACATTAACGGTAGAAGGTCAGAAGATCGCAGAGATCAACAACTACCAAACAAAACAAGCAAATGACCTAGATCGTGCTGAGATTCGTAAACTAACTGCTACTGCAAATAAGCGTTTAGCACGTTTAGAAAAGAATGGACTGGAATCATCACCTGCATATCAGAAGTGGTTAGCAGATGGTGAAGTTAAGTTTAGTGTAAAGGGTAAAGATCATAACCAACTACAGAAAGAAGTAGCACGTTTAAAGCGGTTCTTAAACTCAGAAACGTCAACAGTTCGTGGTGTGAACAGAACACTAAAAGAGATGGCAAAGAATACAGGTATCAAGTATAAAAACTTGAAAGACCTGCGAACAAAGTCAGCTAAGTTCTTTGAACTCGCTTCTAAAGTTGAACAGTACCTACGCACAGTTGATGATATTGCTTCAGCAATTGGTTATCAAAAGATATGGGAAGCAATCAACAAATATACTAAACAACGTGGTGAAGCGTTGGGAGAGGGTAGTGCAGACATTGATGCAATGGTACGCACTGTAACTGATATGTTAAAAGCTACTAACTTAGACAAGTCTAAGGGTGATAGCGGTGATTGGTATTACATCGAAGAATGAAAACATTTTCTGAACTGACCGAACAATATTTATTAGACCTTGATATGCCTACGATCAACACTAATAAGCAAATTACATATATCAACATGGAGTGTGCCTTTGACATTGAAACCACAAGTACCACGTACAACGATGAAAAAGTTGCATTCTCCTATATATGGATGTTAGGTCTAGGTTTAGGAAACGACATTTTTTATGGACGTACTTGGAAAGACTTGTTAACTACCTTGCAGCTAGTACAACGTGTTTTAGGTCTACATGATGAAAGACGTTTAGTGATCTATGTGCATAACTTGGGTTATGAATTTCAATTCATGCGTAAGTATTTCACTTGGACAAGTGTGTTCGCCATTGATGAACGTAAACCAATCAAAGCTCTATGTAGTTTAGGCATTGAGTTTCGTGACAGTTACATTCTGAGTGGTTACTCACTTGAGAACACAGCCAAAAATTTAACGCAGTTTAAAGTTAAAAAGATGGTTGGTGATCTTGACTATTCATTAGTCCGTACACCTAAAACCCCGTTGACTGCTGCGGAAATGGGTTACTGTGAAAATGATATTGTCGTTGTATTGGCATACATCAAAGAACAGATAATGTTAAGCGGTAGTATTCACCGTATACCGTTGACCAATACTGGTCGTGTGAGATCATACGTTAAAAATAATTGTTACTACGACAATACGAACCATCGCAAGAGTAGTAAGGGTAAGTATACAAGGTATCGCAAAGTTATGAATGATCTAACTCTAACACCTGAAACCTACACACAGTTAAAGACTTGTTTTATGGGTGGGTTTACACACAGTAATCCTGAACATACCAATAAAGTGCATAAGAATGTAGCTTCTATTGACTTAACATCAAGCTATCCATCTGTAATGTTGGCAGAACAATATCCAATGAGCAGACCAAAAGAATTAAATGTAAAATCAGTAAGTGAATTAAAACAGTACATGAATAATTACTGCATCATGTTCGACATTAAATTAGAAAACGTAGTGAATACACTTGGATATGAAAGTTATATATCTGAATCAAAATGTCGCAACCTAGTTGGGGCAGTAGTTAATAATGGTCGTGTGTTTGAAGCTGAAAGTTTAACCATGACAATAACAGACGTAGATTTTAATATTATTAGTAAAGTATATAAATGGGAAAAGATTGCAATTAAAAATGTGTATGGGTTTATGAAGAACTATCTGCCTAAACCAATCGTAGAATCAATATTAGAACTGTATCAGGATAAGACCACGTTAAAAGGTGTAGAGGGTAAAGAAGTAGAGTATCTATTATCTAAAGGTATGTTGAACTCAGTGTATGGTATGTGTGTTACTGACGTAGTTAAAGATAATAGTGTATATGATTCTGATGAATGGGGCGTTGAAACTGTAGACGTAGTTGAAAAGATTACTGAGTACAACGATTCAAAAAATAGATTCTTGTATTATGCGTGGGGTATTTGGGTTACTGCATACGCACGTAGAAATTTATGGACAGGTATTTTAGCAATGGGTTCTGATTATATTTACTCAGACACAGACAGTATTAAAACACTGAACTATGATAAGCATAGTAAATATGTGGACTGGTATAATAACAATGTCCATGAAAAGTTATTGGCTATGTGTGACCATTACAACTTAGACCCTGAACTACTCACACCTAAAACACGTGATGGAATCCCTAAACCTATGGGTGTGTGGGAGTTTGAAGGCAACTACGATATGTTTAAAACACTGGGAGCTAAAAGATATATGGTGTTAGAGAACGGTAAATATCAGTTAACAGTTGCAGGTTTATCAAAGAAGAACGGTATGGACTACATCATCGAATCAAATGATAACGATGCTGAGAAAATATTTAATGCTTTCAATGATCAACTATATATACCTGCTGATAAAACAGGTAAAATGACACATACATATATTGATGATGAAATGAAAATGGTTATTACAGACTACTTAGGTAACTCAGAAATAGTCACCAGTAAATCAGCAATCCATTTAGAGGCGTGTGATTTTACATTGTCAATATCAGATCAGTACAAACAATTCTTGCGTAACTTATCTAAAGGTTACATTTACAAAGGTGTGAAACACGTATGAAATATTATTCACTGTCTAAGATTGACGCTAAAGAAGCAACCTATAATATTATTATTGGTGAGCGTTCTAATGGTAAGACCTACGCAATGTTAACCAAAGTATTAAAACAATACTTGAAAGATGGTAAACAGTTTGCGTATGTCAGACGATGGAAAGAAGACATTACAGGACGCAGGGCGCAACGATTGTTTGCGTCACTGAATGAAGATGGTTCAGTTGAAAAGTATTCTAATGGTGAATACAAAGGTATCTATTATTATGCAGGTAAATTCTACCTATGTAATTATGATGCCAATGGTAAAGCTGTATATGGCGACACTGATATTCTAGGATTCACATTTGCATTATCAGATGGTGAGCATGATAAATCTACATCATTTCCCAATGTAACTATTATTGTGTTCGATGAATTTTTAACGAACCAGTTATATTTAAATGATGAATTTGTTTCGTTTATGAATACTGTGTCAACAATTGTACGCAGAAGATCAGACGTAAAAATCTACATGCTAGGCAACACAGTTAATAAATTCTGTCCGTACTTTAAAGAGATGGGTTTAGAAAATGTTACTAAGATGGAACAGGGAACAATTGATGTATACAGATATGGTGACAGTAAACTAACTGTAGCTGTAGAGTATTGTGAAACTGCTGATAAGAAAGCCAATCAACAGTCTAATAAATACTTTGCATTTAATAACCCTAAACTGCAAATGATTACAGGTGGTGCATGGGAACTTTCTATTTACCCACACCTGCCTATGAAATATAAACCGATGGATGTGCTGCTGACATTCTATATTATGTTTGCTACAGAAGTTTATGCGTGTGAGGTTATCACTAAAAATGACACAGCCTTTATCTACGTACATGCTAAGACCACACCAATCAAAGACACAGCAAATAGTTTAATATATTCTTTGGACTATAATAGCGGAATGAATTATAATCGTAGTGTATTTAAACCAATGAATAAAGTTCAACAGAAAATAATGTGGTTCTTTAAGAATGACAAAGTTTTCTATCAGGATAATAGCATTGGTGACGCAGTAAATAACTACCTTAAAATCTGCAAGAGATTATAATATGAAGTACGATATTGATGCACTGATAAAGCTAATCAATGGCGTGGGGTTTCCAATCGTTGTTTGCGTTGCTCTATTTTGGAGTAACCAAACATCGGTTAATGCACAACAAGTATTACTCGCTGAGTTTAAAGAAACCATCCGCAATAATACAGACGCTTTAAATGCACTATCAAACAAGATTGATAGTAAGGAGAAACTATAATGTACGATTACAAAGCTAAGGCTAAGAACGTAGCTACATTAAATCATTATATGTTAGCTAAAACTTTATCTATGTTTGAGTATGAGAATCTGCCAGATTCAATTCCATACCACGAACTAGAGAAGTTACTACAGGTAAATGGTTTTGCATTCATCACTAAAGTTAATGGTGAACTCTACGCATTCTCAGGTGGTATTGGTGGTGAACCTGATGTGTACGGTAATCCAACTACCATCACAATTAATAACCCTGCACTGAAATTTAATAAGACACTTGATATTAAAACAGATGGTGTGCTAATTAAAAACGATGATATGGCAATGGGTTTAATTCCACTGTATGAAAAGCATCACATGCTGATGGTTGAGAATGATATTAATATTGTAGTGAACGGTTATAATTCACGTATGCAAAAATTAATATCTGCACCTGATGATAAAACAAAAGCATCGGCTGAAGCATTTGTTAAACGTGCTATTGAAGGTGATGTAGCAATCATTGGTGAAAATGGTTTGTTCGATGGTATCAAAGTACAGACAGGTGCATCTACTTCGGCTGTATCAGTTACTACAATGATCGAGTTTAATCAGTACATCAAAGCAAGTTTATATAATGAAGTTGGTTTATCTGCTAACTTTAATATGAAACGTGAGCGTTTGATTAGTTCAGAAGTAGAAGCAGGTGAAGACAGTTTATTTCCATTCGTTTATAACATGATGAAATGTCGGTTAAAGGCGATTGAATGTATTAATGATATGTATGATACAGACATTAAAATAGACTTTGGTTCTGTATGGTTCTACAAGAATGCTGAACTGGTCGATGATGTTGTTGACCCGAACAAAGACATTGACCCTGAACCAACAAAAGATAAAGACGAACTCCTAGCAATGTTAGAAGATCAGTCTTTATCTGATGAAGATAAGCAAGCTGTTAAAGAATTACTAGCTGAACTAGAGGGCGAAGAATGAACACTACATTAAATGTATTTCTAAATCAAGGTAATTTGTGGGGCTTGGTTCTAAGCCTTGCCCCCGATACCGTTAAAAATATTGCCACTGCTGATAAGTTAAAAGTAAGTAGTATTTTTAAGCATGGTAATAAAACTGTATTTGATAAGGTGCTGTTATTATCAGATGAAGAATTAGCAAGTGACATTGTTTTAACTCATGGTGATAAGTGGGAATCATTAGTTGCTGCTGAGTTAAGTAAGTTAGATATTACTATGTTAGATGGGCGTATGGTTACTGAAACAGTGACACATACTAATACTAAAACAGGCAGTGTAGATAATGAAAACAAAGTATCTGCATTTAATAGTGATGTGTTAGTTACCAGTGACGGTACACATTCAGGCAGTACCGATACTGATGACGGAACTAAAACCCGAACTTTATCAGATGGTAATGTGGGTTTAAATAATTTGCTTAATAACTTGAGTTTGTTACAGCAAACTAATATAATCAACGTAGTTATAAATGATGTGGTAAACCACATAACCCTCAGTGTATATTAAGGTAGTATAAATATGAAAGTTACTCAATTACATACTCTAGTCAATGCAGTTACTCAGGAAGTATTGGGTGAAACTGCGGTACTACAAGAAGATTTATCCAATGTGGTTGACTTGGGTAAATCAATTGTAGATTCTGACAACGTAGATAACTACGTTAAAAAACTTGTTAACCATATCGGCAAGGTAGTATTCGTTAACCGTTTATATACTGGTGGCGTACCATCGGTGTTGATGGATTCATGGGAATACGGTTCGATCTTAGAAAAGATTTCTGCTGATTTACCTGAAGCAACGATCAACGAAACTTGGGCATTAGAAGATAAGAAAGACTATTCTCCTGATGTATTCTATAAACCATCTGTATCTGCAAAGTTCTTTAACTCTAAAGTTACATTTGAAATTCCAATGTCTTTCACTGAAATTCAGGTTAAAGAATCATTCAGCTCTAAAGAACAGTTGAACGGTTTTATTTCTATGCTGACTACCAGTGTAGAAAATGCTATGACTGTACGTTTAGATGCTTTGATTATGCGTACTATCAACAACATGACTGCTGAAACTTTAGTAGCTGAACTTAACACTGCTGATGCTGAAGAACCAGTTGTAATTGATTCAACTGCTACAGGTGTTAAAGCTGTTAACTTGCTGAAGTTGTATAACGAAACAGTTACAGTTCCACTGACTAAAGAAGCTGCATTGACTGACCCTGATTTCATTCGCTTTGCAACGTATCAGATCAGCATGTATTCAGATCGTATGTCTAAAATCTCTACACTGTTTAACGTAGAAAAAGCAGAACGCTTTACACCTAAAGACTTGCAGCACGTAGTTCTACTGTCTGACTTTGCTAAAGCATCTGAAACTTTCTTAGCATCTAACACATACAATGCTGATAAAGTTGCACTGCCTACGCATGAAACTGTACCATACTGGCAGGGTTCAGGTGTTGGTTATGGCATTGATGATGTGTCTACAATTGATGTTAAAACATCGTCAGGTAATGCGGTTCAAATGTCAGGTATTGTAGGTGTGATCTTTGACCGTGATGCGTTAGGTGTTTCTAACTTAGACCGTCGTGTTACAACAAACTACAATCCACGTGCAGAGTTCTACACTAACTTCTACAAGTTCGATGCAGGTTTTTATAATGATTTATCTGAAAACTTTGTGGTGTTCTTTGTTGGTTAATGTTAGATAAAGTTATATAATACAGGGGTGATCTTAGGATTGCCCCTTTTCTTTGGAGCATTAAAAATGAATCTAACATTGTATAGAATTAATGATAATAAAAATGTCATTAATAAAACATTGGGTGATGGGGTTACTATCCCTATCATGCTTAAATCTGACGTTAATATTGTGCAGCCTACTTTAGTGCTGTCAGATTTGGAAACACATAACTTTAATAATTTTAACTACTGCTACATTGATGTTCTAAACCGTTACTATTTTATTGATAGTGTGATCAGTATTAATAACCGTTTATGGAAACTTGAATGTACTTGTGATGTGGTAGAAACCTACAAGGCTGATGTTTTATCTGCCAATGGTATCTATAAGATCGAAGCTAAAGCAGGTGACTATGGAACTATCGAAGCAAGTAGCAACCTGAATATCATTTCTAATGTCAGTTCTAATAAAGCATTAGAGTTTGATAAATCAATTATCATAACTACAGTGGAGCTATAATCATGCCAATGTTTTTAGTAGGCAACGCATTAGATGAAAATGGTAATGTCGTTGGTGTCGATGATGGTAAGTATGTTGTTTGGTTTGAATACACCAGTGGAGGTAAAAAAGTTCAAGCTCCTTTAGAGGTTGGTGTAGCTAAGAACATTAATGTCAGTGCAACAACTGACTATGGTTTTTATATTAAAGCTACGTGTGAAGCTCCTGAAGAATTTGCGGTACTTGCTAAAGGTGCTAAGGGTGAAACCCCTGTGACAATTAGTAACCCTGTATCAGCTTTGATTGGTGTTACTTCACCTGACATTTCAGCATCTAACATTTCACGTAGAACATACTTAATCCAAGTAGCGTCACAGTTAACACCGCCTGAACCTGAAACAGAAAGACTGCGTAGCTTTATCATCGGCAATAACTTTGTCGTGGGTACTGGCGTTAATCAGGTTGGTGCAGTTGAAATAGATGCAGTTCTGAATGTGACTATTGACGGTGTTGTTATCCCTCACAATATCCCTGTCGGTGTAGCAACTGATGTTGATATTCTGAACGCAACGAAAGTTGAATGGGTTGTGACACCTAAAGAAAATGTAGAGTTATGTATTGCACGTAATGGCTACTCAAATGATTTACTACCTATTGTTGATAATACTTTCACTTGGGAAGTACCTGCAAATAAAATTGATACCACATCAAACTTTGATCGTGCATTGGAGATTCGTTCACGTGTTAAAACTAAAGCTATGTTCTACGTTGGTAATGTACTTTCTAATGGGGTGGCTACTGGTGTGGGTGGCAGTAAATTCACAGGCACTATTGAACTTACTCTATTAAAAGACTTCACTCAACCGCAGCCGTGGGGCAAAGATCAGTTCGGTTCTTTAACTAAAGAGTTTAACGTGGTGTCGGGTTGGTCTGAAGAAATTGATATGTATCCGTATGACTACGGTGTAATCAATATAGTACCTGATGGTGATAACGTAATCACTTCTGCTATCTTTCCAAGTGAAGTTGACTTTGCAGGTAATGTAATTGAATACAACATGACTGCTACTGAGTTAGACCCATTAAACTTAGCTAGTCGTAATTATGTTGTAGCTATGAATAGTGACAGCACTGACCCTGATGATGATATTCCGCCTGTACCTGTAGACACCCAGCCAATTAATAACAATTACTTGGTCAGTCGTAGCCAATTAAAAGTATTTGAGAACGCTGTGAACGGTGTGCAGTTGAATGAATCAGGTTTTGAGAATGTGTATTGGGTTAAAATTACTGACTACATTAGCTCGATTCGTTTGCTACCTTTTAAGATTGATGAAGCTAACTTTGATGGGTTAAGTGAAATCAAGATCAGAAAAGAATCTTTATCTAGTGGCACTAAATTATTGGGTGATCAGATCACAGTTAATCTAGGCACTATCGTTATACCTAAAGTACATGACAATACTTTAGATTATCAGGGTGTGAGTTGTGAACTGTTTATTCCATTTGTTGCAGGTGGTATACCATTAGACCCTGAAACTGTAGTGGGCTATGATCTTCAGATTAGTATGGTTGTTAATATCAGCAACGGTTCTACTACTGTTAACGTGAACAACACACAGCTACAGCGTTTAATTAGTTCTAGTCTAGTTAACATTGGCACTGACTATCCTTTCTTTAGTCAGATGGTAGTTAAGCAAATTGAACTCACACCCACTCAGGCAGTGAACGGTATTAATAAAGCCTACATTAAAATCACTCGACCTGATTACAATAACACTAGACCACTAGCTAGAAAGGTTGGTACAATAGGCAACCAAAAAGGCTACATCGAATTTGATGAAGTACAGATCAATAACATATCACTAGCAGATGAAAAGGATATGTTAGAAACTGCATTAAAAGATGGTGTATATATTAAGTAGTTTAATCGGTAGGTGTAAAAGCCTACCATTTTATTAAGGTGAGAAAATGTATAAGACAGCACAACAATATTTAGGTATAGATAAGCCTGCTAAATACCGTTTGATGGACTACTATAACCGCCACTGCTACCCATACGTGGCAAGTAATCGCAAGTACCGCATCCAATACAGTGACAACTGGTGTGCCATGTTCAGCACAGTCATTGCTAATAAGTGTGGCTTAACTGCTGACCAGTTCCCTTATGAAGTATCTGTGTACTATCAAGTACAGTGGGCGAAAAAGAATAACCGATTCTATACTGACCCTAGCAAGATTAAAGCCAATGATTTGATCATATACGATTGGCAGGGTGATGGTGTACTTGACCATGTAGGTATCATTGGGCGTGTTGCTGACGGCAATGTATACGTCATTGAGGGTAATATTAAGAATACAGTTGGTTATCGTACACTGCCCCTTTCTAGCAAGTCTATCGTAGGTTACATTGATGTGGATTATCCTGTGCGATATGCTGACCCTGTTAAGGAGCGTGAACGCATTGCTGACCTTGCTAGACAAGTGGTAGCAGGTAAGTATGGTAATGGTGAGAAGCGTAAGACCCTGCTAGGTACTGACTATGATGCAGTACAGAAGTATATAAACACTATGTATTAAAATACTTTTCTTCAGACGAAAAAAACCCACCGATTAAGGTGGGTTCTTAGTCTTAGACAACTTCAACATAGTACACTGATTGACCTTTAGGCGTTTTCTTCATGCGTACTTTAATCAATGGTTGTTCACCATCGAAGACTGCTTTAACTTCATGCAGTGCATCTTTAGCTGATTGGCTGTCAGTGAATAGACCTGATACCGTACCATCTTCTAACTCTACTACAGCCTTACAGCCTTGTTCTGAGTTAACAATATCAATGATGCGGAATGCAATGTCATCTTCTTTATATGCAAAAATATGTTTAGCATCGGCTAATGCGTTAAACTTTTCTTTAGCTGTTAGTTGTTTCATGTTGATACTCACTTTGGTTTTGATGTTAATGGTTGGTTTTAATGCTGATGCAGGTTAGTCAATGTTAATGGTTTTCTTAACTTTCTCTACTTCTACTTCAACACCGAACTTAGTTAAAAGTTCTTTAGCTTCATTTGCACGTGTTACAGTTGCAAAATTTACTTCTTTATCATTTGCACGTACAACGTACACAGTGATTTTCTTTTCCATGATAGTTACCTATTTAAGATTGATGTTAATGAATAATAGGTTATTCGTCATAACCTGATGTGATCAATTATACATACACCATATTTTATATGCAATAGAACTCACACATATTTTTATACTTATTTCTAAGCCTATGCCCCTGCACCGATTTGGATTTAAGCACTGACCCTCAACCTGATAATGATGTAGTCACTGACACTGACCCGATTACATGCAATTTCTATGCCACAGTCACAGCCCCGATTTAAGTGTAATGTTATAACATAACATCGGTTTGGTTACATGCAAGAATCGTGCCAACTTTATGAAAAAATCACTAGCACAAAAATAAATTAAAGTCAAGTCTTGACAACTGGTCAGAAGTGTGAAGGGGAATTGTGCAGAGGGGG
>SMEP01000474.1_pt1 | contig 10904 bp, 8 predicted proteins | sample 2456231 | NCBI WGS metagenome assembly SMEP01 (sample SAMN10132595, study PRJNA489261) | soil metagenome | isolation source: day1 control-silty clay loam soil ammended with raw manure from dairy cow... | place: USA | collected 2015-05-15
GATGGTAACTACAACGAGTTCTACTGCGACACCATCAAAGACTGGCGTAGTGTGCTGGGTGGCCCGATGGAGTTGTTGACCAGCCGCTGGGACCCGGAAGCTCAGGAACCCTTTACCGAGGGGCGCTACGACTCCACCCCTATTCTGGAAACGGTTGCTGATGCACCTGTACAGCCGCGCCGAGTCACCCATGCGGTATTACGTACGGCTCAACTGGATGCGATGCGTGTTTTCTACACCGAAGTCGGTGGTTTGGACGTGGTTTATCAAGATGAGCATGTCGTCTACTTGCGCGCCGGACTAGCTAATTATGATTACAGCCTGGTTCTGGTGCAGGACGAACAGGCCTCGTTTTCCCATGGCAGTTTCGAGCTGGCCAGCCTGCAGGATCTGGAACACACTCTGGAGCGCTTGAAAGGACAAAACATCACCCCGGTTCACGACGTGAACCTGCCCTGGAAACGTTCTTTCTTTCTGCGCGACCCCGATGGTCTGCTCAGCGAGTGGTACATCACCCTGGCTGGCGAGCGTGCCCTGGATAGCCGTCACTCTTTGCCGTTGTGGGCGCAAGTTTAAGGAAACCACTATGTCCGAGAAAAAACTAAGTGCTTTGATCGCCGGTGGCGGCCTGGGTGGTTTGGCCACGGCCGCTGCGCTGGCCCAACGCGGCTGGGAGGTCACCGTGCTGGAACGCCAGTCCGAATTGCGTGCCAATGGTTCGGGTATTTATATTTGGGAAAATGGCCTGCGTGTTCTAAAGGCGCTGGGCGCTTACGAGCAAGCGATTGACGGGGCTTTTTATGGCAGCCATTTTGAACAACGCGATCTGCAAAATGACGTTATCGATTGCGGCCCTACACCCGCCAATCGTCGTTTGATTACCGTCCTGCGCTCGCAATTGCTGAAATCATTGGAGCAGGCAGGTAAACGCGCCGGTGTTAACGTTCGTACCCATGTAGAAGTGATCGGGGCCAGTGCGCGTGGCGAAGTGCAACTGGCTTCGGGCGAGCGTCTGCGGGCTGATCTTGTGGTCGGTGCTGACGGAATATGGTCCCGTGTTCGACAATCCTTGGGCTTGGAACTGGTGCACGAGCAAACCCGTGAAGGGGCTTTACGCACCATGATCGACCGCAAACCGGGCGACACCCCTGCACAAGATGCCCAAAAATACATTGAAAACTGGAATGGCCTGCACCGCTTACTGATTACTCCGGTCAGCGAAACCCAAACCTATCTGGCACTGACTTGCCCGCACGACGATGTACGCGCCAGCAATGCTCAGATTGACAAGGAGTACTGGTCCGCTTTGTTCCCGCACTGGTCACATTTGATCGAGCGTATTGACGGCCCAGTCAGTTGGGGACGCTATAGCATCACACGCTGTAAAACCTGGTCCAGCGGACGAACCGCTATTTTGGGTGATGCGGCTCACGCCCAACCTCCTAATCTGGGGCAGGGTGGGGGCATGGCCATGCAAAATGGTCTTGCTCTGGCTAGCTTTCTAGAACAAGTGAACGATGCCCGAGACATTCCCAAGGCCTTGGAGGCTTGGGAAAACAGCGAACGCGACATTGTGGAGCATTGCCAGAAGTGGTCCTGTCTATATGGCGAGATTGGTGCTTTGCCGGATGCGGTACGTACGCAAGTCGTCCGTTCGGCCATGGCCAACCCCTGGAGTTACGAGCAGATTTTCCGAGCTGCCAGCCACACGCCAACGGGAACCGTCTAAGCAGAGCTCTGCTACTATACGACGGTCCGCTTGTGGCCCTGTTTTCATAGGGCCACAAGCGCTGGACTGACTCTCCCAAGGCATCATGAGCAAAACTTCCATCCCTGACAGCAGTGTAGAAACCAATCTGGCCTTTCAGATGGCCAATATTATCTACAAGCTGGACCAAACCCTAAGATCAACCACCCTGCGTGAGCACAATATGACCTATGTGCATTTCAGGGTTTTGCAATACCTATGGGATAAGGACGGGCGCAGTATTGGGGAAATCGCCAAAGCGATTGTGGTACATCAGCCGGTGTTGAGCCGGGTCATCGATCAGATGGAAGAGCGCGAATTGGTGCAGCGCCGCAACGACGAAATCGACAGCCGTTATATGCGTGTCTACCTGAGCGAAACCGGACGCGAACGTTATGCGCAGGTCTGGCCCGCCGCCAAAGAAATGATTGATGGGGCCCTGTCTGTGCTCACTCCTGTTGAGCGTGAAGACTTGGGCCGTATACTGCGTAATGTCGCCACGCATCTGGCGACTTAAAGCCTGGACTTAATCGCCAGACTGTCCCGGCAAATGAGCTCGTATCAAACGTCCAGCGATGGAGTCGGTATGAGGCAGATCAGGCAGGGTATCGCCGGGGCCAAACCAACGGGCATCGTTGATTTCGTCCGCCTGAATACGCAAATCGCCGCCGGCGTACTCGGCGGTATACGCCACCATCAAAGAATGTGGAAAAGGCCAGGACTGGCTACCGAAATACCGGATGTTGTCCACACGCAGGCCGACTTCCTCCAAAACCTCGCGGTGAATGGCTTCCTCCAGATTCTCGCCAGCCTCAACAAAGCCGGCCAAAGCGGTGTAGCGCGCCGTGGCATACGTCGAATGGCTGGCCAGCAAGATACGATCCTGGTCGCGGATCAGAACCATCATGGCAGGGGAAATCCGTGGGTACGCCGAGAAGCCACAGGATGTGCAACGAAAGCAGAGCTCATGCTTGACGCGTTCCATGGTGCTGCCACAAACGCCGCAGTAACGATGACTGCGCGCCCACTCTGAAACTTGAAACGCACGATTCACGAGACTGGCCTGCTCGCCCAACTGGGCCAGTACACCACGCAAGGGACGAAAGATAGAACCTTCCGGAGCCGGTGCCTCTGCCGCCACATGAGCAGCAAAATCCTGACAATCCTCCCCAGGAAAAAGTGCATGCCATTGCGTCTGCGCTAAGTCCAAAGCGGGTTTGGCGGGAATCAAGGCTTGTTCTTCTTGACTGCTGACCAATATTTCATTTCCACGAAAAATGAAATTCATGTATTTCTTGTCCTTTAATAAGCCGCCTAAGAGCAGCCCAGCGCTGACTATTGTAAGGGAAGGGCAGAGACGAAAAAAAGCAGAAAAAAAATAGACAGAAGGGCAAGAGCCTCAGAAGCCGCGTGGCAAAAAAACTGTTTTAAAACCAGAAATACAATTGTCGAAAAGATGACGTTTGTCATCAGCCTGCAGAAAAAAGCATAGGACGAAACTTGTACAGCGCCTAATTAGTAGGCAGCTAAATCATGTGCCGATCTGTTTAAATCTATTGCTGTATTAATTATTTTTAAAATCAGATTCATTCTTTATAAAACTCATTTTTATTCTTTGTTTTATTTTTTTGTTTAAAAATACGCTATTTTATTTTTAGATATTAAGGCAGCTTATAAAGTGTCTTTTTTATCCTGCCCCTGCACTGGACCACTTTAAAAAAATGAATAATTCAGATTCTGGAGGCAAACATAAAATGGTACAAAAAAACCGCCTGGCCGGAGCAAGACGGTTTTCTTAAAAAACAGCGTAAAAAAAACGGCACTCCCCTCTAATTTAACAAGAGCCCAGCGGATGAAAAAGTGGGCAGCCAGCAAAAAATAAGGAGATAGCCAGTTTTACTCAATGTTTTGTGTCTGTTCGCGCAGTTGCTCAATACAGAGCTTCAGGTCGATGGATGCGCGCGTCATGTCCATGCTGCCTGCCTTGGAGCCCAAGGTATTGGCTTCACGGTTCATTTCCTGGAACAGGAAGTCCAGACGCTTGCCGGTGCTACCTTGGCGCGCGCTCTTCTTGTTGGAGCTGACGCTGGTGTCACCATTCAGAATCAGCTCCAGCTCGGTCAAATGGGAGCGCAGGCGAGCGATTTCCTCGGCCACATCAATACGCAGAGAAAAAACGGCAGCTTCCTGAGCTACACGGGCGGACAGCTCCTCGCCTGAAATCAAGGCAAAACCGTCGGGGCTGGCTTGTAGCAGGGCATCGTGCAAGCGGGTGGCAATCTTGTTCTTTTGTTCGCTAAGAATGGCAGGCAGATGCTGCTCGACCTCATCCACAATAGTGCCCATGTCCTGGCGGATATCCAGCATAGCTTGAGCCAGACGCTGGCCCTCACGCTCACGGGTCGCCTGCAAATCCTGCAAGGCCGCCTCAAATGCCTGCTTGATCATGGGTAACCAGATTTCCGGGTCCATATCCGAGCTGTTGCCGCTTTGGTTGCTCAGCAAAGTCTGCAGTTCAGGGGCGGGCAGGTCGGGAATAGCCACACGGGCCGCTTGTAGCATCTGGGCGGTCCGTTCCACGGCTTCCATGTCCAGACTGCGCTGCTGTTCAGTGCCGCTACGGGCAAAATTAACCCGCAGTTCCAGCTTGCCGCGCTGAACGCCTTGTGCGGCCAGCTCACGCAACAGATTCTCCGCGAAACGCAGTTCCTCGGGCAAACGCAGATTCAGGTCCAAAAAGCGGTTATTGACGCTGCGCATCTCGATATTGATGGAGCCTGCTTCGGACTCGGCTTTGGCGCTGCCAAACGCGGTCATGCTACGGATCATGGGTGGGTCACTTTAAGAATGGAATAATGCGGCCAATTGTACTCTGCCGTCCTGGCTTTGGCCGCTCCTCAAGCCCGTGCAACGCTCTATACTTTAGGCATTCAAGGCCTATGTAGGCCGATTTTTTTATCACCGCGCCGCCTCACGGGTAAAAATGTCCTCTCGGTGCTGCAAGCCGAAGGCGCAGCGCGGCGGTATTCTTTACCGCCGCGCTGCCCCAAGGTAAAGACGCCCCCTTGGAGGGCAGCAAGCCGAAGGCGCGGCGTGGGGGTATTCTTTACCGCCGGGCCGCCCCAAGGTAAAAGCGCCCCCTTGGGGGGCAGCAAGCCGAAGGCGCGGCGTGGGGGCATTTTATTTTATAAGGCAGCCATGCTACGAATCTTGCATACGGCCGATTGGCAAATAGGGCGCCAGTACTCGCGTTTCGAGCTGGAAGACGCAGCCGCACTGGCGGAGGCGCGTTTCAAGGCCATTGCAAAACTGGCTGCATTAGCCACCGAACACGGTGCAGACCTGATTGTGGTGGCTGGCGATGTGTTCGACTCGCAAACCTTAAGTGACCGCAATCTGCGTCGCAGCTTCAATGAAATGGCCGGTTTTACCGGCCCCTGGCTTTTGCTGCCCGGCAACCATGATGCGGCCCTCAGTGAAAGCGTCTGGACCCGTGCCCGGCGCCTAAACTGCATTCCCAGCAATGCCCATGTGCTTGATACTCCAGCGCTTTTCCTGCTAGATGCTTTGAAAGTCGCCGTTTTACCTGCACCTTTGACCCAACGGCAAACTTATCAGGATCTCAGCGACTGGTTCGATCAGGCGGACAGCCCCGCCGGCTATTGGCGTCTAGGCCTAGCCCACGGCAGTGTCAGCGGCGTGCTCGAACATCTGGACAGCCATAACTTGATTGATCAAAACCGTGTGCAGCGGGCACGCCTGGACTATTTGGCATTGGGCGACTGGCATGGCACTGTCAAAATTAACGAGCGCTGTTACTACAGCGGCACGCCCGAGCCGGACCGTTTTCGAGACAACGAATCAGGGCAGGCTTTGCTAGTGGAAATCAGCGCAGTGGGCGCTACGCCTATTGTCCAAGCCTTGCCCGTTGCCCAGCACCCCTGGCGCAGTATTCAGCGTCATTTGAATGACGATACGGATCTGGACCTGCTGGAGCGCGAATTGACGGCCTTGGCCGAACAAAGCGTGGTGGAACTGGAACTGTCAGGCCAGTTGAGCCTCAGCGGTTTTGAGCGTTTGGATAGCCTGCTGGGGCAGGCTCAAGCCCGCTGCCGCGCCTGGGATTGCCAACGCGATGCATTGCGTCTGGCGCCTTCCGAGCAGGACCTGAATGCATTACAAACCGATGGCTATTTACAGGCCGCATTGAAACAACTACAAGAGCTGCGTCACGGCAGCCAGCAACAAGCAGCAGAAGATGCCTTGTTGATTTTGGCCGGTTTGCTGCGCGATAAGGAAGGTGGTCATGCACATTAAGTCTCTACGCGTCGAGCAGTTCAAGCGTTTTCGCCAAGCCGTGTCGTTGGACAAGCTCGAACCGGGTCTGAACATCATCAGCGCCCCTAACGAAGCCGGAAAGAGCACCTTGGCCGAAGCCTTGCGCACGGTGTTTTTCGAGCGATATGGCACGGGTAGCCTGACTAAAATCCTTCCCTGGGGCGATTCCTCGGCTGCTCCGGAGATCGAACTGGATTTCAGCCTGAACGGCCAGGATATGCGCCTGAGCAAACGTTTTTTGAAGCGTAAGCGCTGTGATCTGTATATCGGCAATCAACACTTGGACAATGACGAGGCCGAGCAGTATCTCGCCAGCCAGATGGGCTTTGAATACGCTGCCAAAGGTGGCAGTCAGGCCCGCAACTGGGGGGTGCCAGGGCTGTTATGGATCGAGCAAGGGCAGGGTCAAGACCTGCGCAGTTCAGTCGAACACGCCAGCGGAACCTTGCAGCAAGCCCTGGGTAGCGAAATTGCCGATCTGACCAGTGCGGATGGCGATTATCTGATCGAGCAAGCGCAGCAGCAGCTGGATCAATACGTGACTCAGGCTCAAGGACAGCCGCGTGGCGTCTGGCTGGCAGCCCAAAAAGAAGCTAAAGAACTGGAAGAACAGCTGCAGAGCCAGAAGTCGGCCTTGCAGCAGTATCAGCAGTGGGTGGACGAGCTGGCACAAGCACGCCAGCAAATTGCCCAGGCGGAAACCAATCGCCCGTGGGAACAACTGCGCGACCAAGCCAGGCAGGTACAGACTCAACTGACTCAGGCCCGCCAACTGCAGGAGCGTGCTAAAGAGTTGCAACAAGCCCTGACGATGCTCGATGAGCGTGAAAAGCTCTATCAACAAGCAGGTGAGCGCGATCAGGAATGGGCCAGCCAACGCAGCCAACGGGCCGAGCAGGTCAAGACGCTGGGGGCAAAGTTCGAGCAAGAAAAGGGCATCTTTAATAGCCTTAATCAACGCCTGGATCAGGCTCGTAGCCACAAAGAAGCCAGCCAGCAGGAGCAGGAACGTGCCAGTGCCTGGCAGCAATGGTTTCAGGAGCAGGCCGCTTTTGAAAGCTCCCAGCAGCAACTGGAGCAAGTACAGAGGCAGTTGGCAGAGCTAAATAAGCTGGAAGCCGAGTTGATCCAATGTGGTGCCGCCTTAGTACAGCTGAAGATCAGTAATGAGGCGCTGGATCAGTTACGCCAGCAAAATCAGCTTATTCAGCGTCTGCAGCATCAGCTTGAAACGATTTCTACCGAACTACAGATTGACTTGCAGGAAGGCGCGAGCTTGCTTCTGGACGGTGAGCCCGTCCAAGGCCAACACCGCGCCCACCTTAGCGCCAGCACCCGGATCGAGCTGCCCGGTCTGGGCCAATTGCGTATCATCCCCGGTGGTCGTGACCTGGGCAAAGTGCAACAGCAATTGGCACAAACCCAGCAAGAGTACGCACAGACACTTGGCCAGCTAGGCGGGAAAAGCCTGGACGAGCTGGAACGCCGCCGTGAACAGTATCGGGAGCAGGAGCAGCAAGACCGCCTGCTTACAAGGCTTGGTTCAGGCCGCCCAGCAGCGTGTAGCCCCACAGCGCCCCAATGGGGAAGCCATCGAAGCCACAGAGCTGGGCCGGATTGCGCAAACCGCCACCTTGGCCGAACAGCAATATCGTGCCCTGGAAAGCGACTGGCATGACGCCCGCGAAGCTCTTGCCCGGACCCAGACCCGTCTGGAGCAAGCCGACACCGAGGCGCAGAGTCTGGAACAGCAATGGGCTGACCCTCAACGCCAGCAAGCCCAGCAAGAACGCGAACAGCAATGGGGACAGTTGCGACTGCAGCGCGAACAACGTCTGGCGGATCAGAAGACCCTGGAAGCAGAGCTGGCCACCTTATCAGTCTCGGTTCTGGAGCAGGATCTGCAACGTTTTGAGCGCAGCGCCCAGCAGCAGGAGCAAAGCTACAACGAGGCCCGTCTAGCCGCCCAACTGGTGCAAACCAAGCTGGAAACCCACGGTGCCCAAGGACTGGAAGAACAAATTGACCAGACTTCTCTGCGCCTGCACGACTGCCAACGCCGTTGTGCCGCCTACGAACGCCGCGTCGCTGCGTTACGCTTGTTGCTGTCCGTGCTGCGCGAGCAGCGCAACACCTTGACTCAACGCTTGCACGAGCCTTTACAAAAGCACATCAACCACTACTTGCGCCTGTTGTTAGGCAAGGCCCGGGTCGAGCTGGACGAATACCTGGCTCCTCGATGGCTACAACGCGACAGTGGCCAAGGTCTGGCGGACGATATAGATGGCTTGAGCTTTGGCGCACGCGAGCAAATTGGCTTGATTGCGCGTCTGGCCTATGCAGATTTATTACAGCAAGCGGGGCATCCTACCTTGCTGATTCTGGACGACGTGCTGGTCCACAGCGACAACGAACGCCTGAGCGCCATGAAACGCATTATTAATGACGCTGCCCAGCGCCATCAGATCCTGCTTTTCACCTGTCAGGCTGATAAGTGGATGGACATGGGCGTTGCGCTACGGCCCGTGCCGCAAGGCGTACAATAGGCCTTTTGATTTTTGTCCGGAGTCTTGCCTTGTCTGAAACCGCTACCGTTGCACGCCCCTCGGGTCGATCTGCTGCACAATGCCGTCCTATCGAACTGGTGACTGGTTTTACCCGTCACGCCGAAGGCTCGGTACTGATCCGTCTGGGTGAAACCCATGTACTGTGCAATGCCAGCGTGCTCGACAAAGTGCCTCCCTTCCTGAAAGGCAAAGAGCAGGGCTGGGTAACGGCTGAATACGGCATGTTGCCTCGTTCTACCCATACCCGTTCGGACCGTGAAGCCGCCCGTGGCAAGCAAAATGGTCGCACCCAAGAAATTCAACGTCTGATCGGGCGCAGCCTGCGCGCTGTATTCGACCTGAAGGCCCTGGGCGAACGCACGATCCACATTGATTGCGACGTACTGCAAGCCGATGGCGGCACCCGCTGCGCCAGCATTACCGGTGCCTGGGTGGCAGCCAGTCTGGCCGTGCGCAGCCTGCAAGAACAGGGCAAACTGCAAGCCTCGCCTATCCTGGATCAGTTAGCCGCCGTCTCAGTAGGCGTGTACGAATCCAATCCCGTGCTGGACCTGGATTATCTGGAAGACTCCAGCTGCGGCGTGGACATGAATATTGTCATGACCGGCAGCGGCAATCTGGTGGAAGTGCAGGGCACCGCAGAAGGGCAAACCTTTGCACGCCCCACGCTGAACCGCTTGCTGGATCTAGCCGAACAGGGCATTGCCGAGTTGATGCAGGCTCAACACCAAGCCTTGCAGGGCTGATTAATTATGAATCGGGTCTGTCCTGCTCGCTGCGCCACACGGCCTGGCAGCAGGACAAGCCCGCTATTGGGACGCCGTGCCGTCCCGCGCAGCACCCACTGCCTGGCACGGCGCCTTGCCATCTTTACTGAACAGGGCGCGTTAGCGTCTGCAGCGACTTATGAACACTGAATCCAAGCGTGTGGTTCTGGCTTCCAATAACGCCGGCAAACTCAAAGAGTTTTCGGCCATCTTGGCCCAGGCCGGTATCAGTATGGTTCCACAAGGCCAGTTGGATATCCCCGAAGCCGAGGAACCCTTTGCCACTTTTATCGAAAATGCATTGGCCAAAGCGCGCCACGCCAGTCAGTTAAGCGGCTTGCCCGCCCTGGCGGACGACTCCGGCCTCTGTGTGCGCGCCCTGGATCAAGCCCCCGGCGTCTATTCCGCCCGTTTCGCAGCGCGTGAACGTGGCGGCGAAAAGTCCGATTCGGCTAATAACGCCTTGCTGGTAGAACGTCTGCAAGGCCAAAGTGACCGTCGCGCCTGTTATGTGGCTGTTCTGGTGTATGTGCGCCATGCCCAGGACCCGCGGCCCATCGTGATTGAAGGCGTGTGGGAAGGGGAGATTCAGGATCAGCCGGCAGGCGACAACGGCTTTGGCTACGATCCACATTTCTACCTGCCCGAACTCCAGCAAACTGCGGCACAGCTGTCCCCCGAGGTGAAGAACCAATACAGCCACCGCGCGCAGGCTATGCACGCGCTGTTGGCACGTCTGGCTGCCGAGTAGACACATGACTGTTTTCTCTCCCGAGGTACGCATCCGGCCTGGTTCCGGGCCAGCGACCCTATTGCCCAGCCTGCCGCCTTTGTCAGTCTACGTACACGTACCCTGGTGCGTGCGCAAATGCCCTTACTGTGACTTCAACTCACACGAAGCGCCAGCTGAATTGCCTGAAAACGAGTATCTGGAGGCCTTGCAGGCCGATCTGGAACAAACCTTGCCGCTGGTCTGGGGCAGACAGGTCATCTCCGTCTTTATCGGTGGTGGCACACCCAGCCTTTTGTCGGCCCAAGCCTTGGATCGCATGCTGGCCTTGCTCCGCTCCCATTTGAATTTGCTGCCTGATGCAGAAATTACCCTGGAAGCGAATCCCGGTGCTTCGGAAGCCTTGCGTTTCATGGATTTCGCGCAAAGCGGCGTTACCCGGATTTCACTGGGCATTCAAAGCTTTAACGACGAGGCCTTGAAAGCACTGGGCCGTATCCACGACGGGCAGCAGGCGCGTCTAGCCATTGAAGCGGCCATGAAAGCCGTAGACCGCGTGAACCTGGATGTCATGTATGCCTTGCCAGGCCAAACACCGGCCCAATCCGAGCACGATATCCTGCAAGCCATGTCTTATGAACCCGAGCACTTGTCGCTCTATCATTTGACGCTGGAACCCAATACGGTCTTTGCCAAGTATCCCCCTGTTTTGCCGGACGACGATGACAGCGCCGCCATGCAGGATCGTTTGATCG
>SMEP01000283.1_pt1 | contig 10902 bp, 12 predicted proteins | sample 2456231 | NCBI WGS metagenome assembly SMEP01 (sample SAMN10132595, study PRJNA489261) | soil metagenome | isolation source: day1 control-silty clay loam soil ammended with raw manure from dairy cow... | place: USA | collected 2015-05-15
CATGACTGGATTGAAGAGAGCAATCTATCGGAGCAAGATATCAATCGCGGTCACTTTGTCATCAACTTGATGACGGAAGCAATGTCTCCGACCAATAGCATGGCCAATCCTGCTGCCGTGAAGCGTTTTTTTGAAACCGGCGGTAAAAGTCTATTTGATGGACTTTCCAACCTTGCCAAAGACCTTGTGCATAACGGTGGCATGCCCAGTCAAACGGATATGAGTGCCTTTGAAGTAGGTAAGACGATTGCCAGCACACCCGGCGCAGTTGTATTTCGTAATGAAGTTTTAGAAGTTTTGCAATATCAGCCCGTTACCGAACAGGTTCACGAGCGCCCTATTCTGATTGTGCCACCACAAATCAATAAATTTTATGTATTTGATCTGACGCCAGATAAAAGCTTGGCGCGCTATTGCTTAAGCAACAGCTTGCAGGTTTTTGTTGTGAGCTGGCGTAACCCTTCTAAGGCTCATCGCGAATGGGGTTTGAACACTTACATTGAAGCGCTCAAAGAGGCGGTTGATGCTGTATGCGCCATTACTGGCAGTAAAGATGTGAACACCATGGGTGCGTGCTCTGGCGGCATCACCAGCGCTGCGCTGCTCGGTCACTATGCAGCGTCTAAACAAAATAAAATTAATTCTGTCACCCAGCTGGTGAGCGTTTTAGACTTCACTCTAGACAGCCAAGTGGCTTTATTTGCCGATGATAAAACCCTAGAAAGCGCCAAGCGTCGTTCTTACCAAGCCGGTGTTCTGGAAGGTAAAGAGATGGCGAAAGTATTTGCTTGGATGCGCCCGAATGACTTGATCTGGAACTACTGGGTGAATAATTACCTCCTGGGTAATGAGCCACCAGTGTTTGATATTTTGTATTGGAATAACGATACCACACGACTACCAGCGGCTTTTCATGGCGAGTTGATTGAAATGTTCCGCACCAATCCATTGGTACGCGCTAACGCATTAGAAGTCTGCGATACGCCGGTTGATTTATCTAAAGTGAATGTTGATCTGTATTGCGTAGCGGGCACCACTGACCATATTACGCCATGGGAGTCATGCTACCGCTCAGCATTACTGTTTGGCGGTAAGTGTGAATTTGTACTGTCCAACAGCGGCCATATTCAAAGTATTTTAAACCCTGTCGGCAACCCAAAAGCACGCTTCCAAACCAATACAGAATTGCACGGCGACCCGAAAGTCTGGCAAGAAACGGCGACCAAACACACTGATTCGTGGTGGAAGCATTGGCAGAAATGGATTGAAGAACGCTCAGGAAAGCTCAAAAAAGCTCCTGCAAGTCTAGGCAGTAAAGCTTATCCAACCGGTTACCCAGCGCCAGGCACTTACGTTCACGAACGTTAATTTATATTCTGCAGCGCATGGATGCGCTGTAATACTGCAAACTCATTAGATAATTGCTTATGACACGTCGTCCCGCTGATGCTTGGATAACAGCAACGGGACGTCACTACCAAGAGGCGCAGCATGCCGCTATCCTTTGTTTTTCGTACCATCGACCTTGACGGGCAGACCTTACGTACGGCTGTCCGCCCTGGCACAAGTGCGCTGCCTCCACTGCTTATTTTTAATGGCATCGGTGCCAACCTTGAATTGGTATTGCCTTTTGTTAAAGAGCTCGATCCAGATCTCGAAATTATTGCTTTCGACGTCCCCGGGGTTGGTGGTTCTTCAACGCCAAGCAAACCTTATCGTTTTCCAGGCCTCGCCAAACTCGCCGCGCGTATGCTGGACTATTTAGATTACGGTCAAGTCAACGTCATCGGTGTGTCTTGGGGTGGAGCGCTGGCACAGCAATTTGCCTACGATTACCCAGAGCGTTGCAAAAAACTGATTCTAGCCGCCACCGCAGCCGGCGCAGTGATGGTGCCTGGCAAACCAAAAGTATTATTACGCATGGCCAGTCCGCGCCGCTACATCCAGCCTTCATACGGTGTGCAAATTGCTGCTGACATTTACGGTGGTGCCTTTCGTCGTGATCCAAAGCTGGCCACGCGTCATGCCAGTAAAGTCCGCTCTGGTAGTAAGCTGGGTTACTACTGGCAGTTGTTTGCGGGTCTAGGCTGGACCAGTATTCATTGGCTGCACAAGATCAAACAACCCACTTTAGTGTTGGCCGGTGATGACGATCCGATTATCCCGCTGGTCAATATGCGCTTACTCGCTTGGCGAATTCCCAACTCGCAACTGCATGTGATTGATGATGGCCATTTATTTTTGGTGACTCGTGCGGCTCTGGTTGCGCCGCTCGTCATGGAGTTTCTCAGCGAAGAGCGTAAGCGCGCAGTTATTCATCCAAACCCTACTCCTTTAGCTGCACCTGCGGATGAGTCAGAAGATGATCTAGCCGATGAACAACCCCATGAAAACACGTGATCGCATTCTCGAATGTGCTTTATTGTTATTTAATCAGCGTGGCGAATCGAATATCTCGACATTGGAGATCGCCACCGAACTGGACATGAGCCCAGGCAATTTGTATTACCATTTTCACGGCAAAGAACCGCTGATTATGGAGTTGTTTGCACGCTTTAAAAACGAACTTGCTCCACTACTCAACCCACCAGAGCAACTAGAGGTGGAACCGGAAGACTATGCGCTATTCATTCACCTTGTGGTTGAACGCATGGCGGCCTATCGATTCTTCTTTCAAGATTTAGCCAATCTTTCGGTACGCCTACCGCAATTAGCACGACAGATTCGTCAATGGCTCAATCAATTCAAGCACGCTTTAGCGACGCTATTAACCCACTTACAGGCTCAAGGTGTACTGGTCAGTGATAGCCAATCACTTGGTTTACTGGTCGAGCAAGTGACTTTAACACTGCTATTTTCACTCGATTATCAGCGCGTGATGGGCATGGAGCCTGAGGTGCGAGTGGTGGTGTTTAATGTCCTGATGCTGGCAACCCCGCACTTGCATCATTCCCTCAAACCCGCAGTAGAAAAAATCGCGCTACGCTACTTATCTCCTTAATTTTAAATAGCGATGTTTGCAGAAACAAAAAACCCAGCAGAGCTGGGTTTTTTTGTACGTCAGTCAGTACTTAGATAAAAGTAACTGGCTTAGGCTTAGCAACTTCTGGCGTCACTGGCGCAGCGTCAGGCTTGGCAGCTGGAGCAACGGCAGGTTTAGCTTGCGCTTCTTTCGCTACAGCTGGCTTGTCTGCAGCAGCTTTAGCCGCTGGCTTAGCGGCAGCTGGTTTTTTAGCGGCTGGCTTGGCTGGTGCTTTTGCTGCTGGTTTTGCTGCAGTTTTAGCAGGAGCCTTAGCCGCTGCTTTCGCTGCTGGCTTAGCAGGTGCTTTTACTGCTTTTTTAGCGGCTGGTTTAGCAGCTGCAACAGTAGTGCCTGTGAGCTTTTCAATTTGTGCAGTCAAGGTTTCTACTTGATCTTGCAGCGCTTTAACTTCGTTACGGCTTGGTACGCCTAAACGAGAAATAGCAGAGTTTAAGCGCTTATCAAACGCCTCTTCCAGCTCATTCCACTTGCCCAGTGCTTTGCCTTTAACGCCGCTAACGCGTGTTTTAGCAGACTCTACAGACTCTTTTACCGCTTCAACTTGCTTATCAACTTCTGTTTTAGCGACTTTCTGAACTTTTTCGCCGTCTTTAACTAAGCTGTCAAATAACTTGCTGCCATCTTTGCTAACTTTTGAGTAGGCACCCAAGCCGGCTAACCAAATTTGGCGGCTGTATTTTTCAATTTCAGTAGCCACGACATTGCTGCTTGTTTCAGTTTTTTTCTTGCTGCTCATAATATCCACCTTAGTTTTTTTGCTTAGCTGCTTGTTCAACCAGTGCACTTAACTGCTCTAACCGTACTGACAGAGCATCTAAGTCGTTACGAGATGGCATACCAACGCGATTTAGCGCACGTGCAACACGCTTATCAAAAGCATTTTCGATCTGCTCTAAACGGCCTTCTACTGCTTCCACAGCATCGCTCTTCACATCATCGATACGCTCATTAATAGCATCAACTTTTCCGCTGATGACTTTCTTGCCATCTTTCTCAACAGTTTCGCCAGCTTTAACCAACCCTTTAAAGTAGTCGTAACCTTCTTGGCCTGCTTTAGCATAAGCACCTAAACCGGCTAACCATGCTTTACGCGTGTACTGTTTAACGTCAGCTAACACGCTTTTAGTTGTTTCTTTAGTGTCTTGCACTTGTTTCGCAACTGCATTACCCATGCTTCACCTCATTATTTAAACTGCAAATTTGGCGCTCCTAGAACAGAGCATGGGTACACAATAGGTAAGTAAATTAGAAACAACATACTAAATACGCTTTAAAAAACGTTTTAACTGAGTTGTTTATCTAAGTTCTCTTCAATTTCACGTTTAATGGTTCCACTTAGCGCCGATAACAATAAGCCCAGCTTGAGGCTAACGCGGACATTCGTCTCATCGACATCGATACTGCCCTGAGCACCTGTGCGGCGAAACTCTAATGTATCTCCCGACCAACGGTAACTCACGTCATATTGCTGGGCGAGGCGCTCTGCCAACTGCTGAGCCTTAACGCGCGCGCCTTCACGGCCTAAAGTGTGCTGTCGCTCAACTACAATTTTGCTCATTAACTTCCCCTAACCCACTTTTTATCAACAGTTATGCGCTCACTTAGCACAAAGGATATTGTCGCTAATCTGTCCAGCGTCAAGACAAACTGCGCTGTGGGTATTAGAATGCTCGATAATCTGTCTAAGGTGAAGTTTTATGAGTAATCCACGCCAGCCTAATAGCGATGAGCCAACCACCCACTTCGGCTTTCAAGATGTTCCAGAAAGCCAGAAAGCAGAAAAAGTTGCTGAAGTGTTCCATTCCGTTGCAGCCCGTTACGACATTATGAATGACGTACTTTCCGGCGGTATGCACCGCCTATGGAAGCGCTTCACTATCGAATTATCTGGCGTGCGCCGCGGCAATAAAGTCCTCGACATTGCCGGCGGCACCGGCGATTTAGCACGCAAGTTTTCCAGCTTAGTTGGCCCTGAAGGCGAAGTGGTGCTGGCTGATATCAATGCTTCGATGCTGAAAGTCGGTCGCGACCGATTACTCGATAAAGGCGTGGCTAACAATATTAGCTTTGTCCAAGCCGATGCCGAAAAGCTGCCGTTTCCCGATAATCACTTTGATGTGGTGACCATTGCTTTTGGTTTACGCAATGTCACCCATAAAGAAGATGCGCTGCGTTCAATGCTGCGTGTGCTTAAGCCCGGTGGACGTTTGCTGGTGCTGGAGTTCTCCAAGCCAAGCAACCCACTGCTGTCTAAGTTCTACGATGCTTATTCATTCAAGTTTATGCCGTTAGCAGGCAAGTTGATCACCGATGACGCGGAAAGCTATCGTTATTTAGCTGAATCAATTCGCATGCACCCAGATCAAGACACCTTAAAAGCGATGATGAGCGATGCAGGCTTTGAACGCGTTACCTTCCACAACATGACCGGCGGTATTGTCGCGTTACACCGTGGAATTAAGCCCTAATGCTGACCCAGTTCGCGCTCGCCAGTGCCGAGTCCGCGTTAAATCGCGTGCTGCAACTCGACAGCACGGCGCAAGCTCGTTTAGCACCGCTAGCAGGCAAAGTCATCGCGATTGCATGTTCGATGCCGGCAATCACTGTTTACCTGATACCACTAGAAACCGGTATACAACTGGCTAAGCAATGGCATGCGCCAGCTGACTGCACCTTAACAGCGCCCGCAACGTTGTTGCTCAAGCTTGCAAGTAGTGCTGACAAAACCAGCGTTTTGCACCATCCAGAAGTAAGCATCGACGGCAACAGTGCTTTACTGATGGAACTGGCAGAGATTATGCAAAGCCTCGAACTGGACTGGGAATATGAAGTATCACGCTGGCTTGGACCGCTACCTACAGCGCTAATCAGCAGCCACTTACGCAGCCGCCGCGACTGGGTCATACAATCGGCGCAAAGCTTGCATTTAAATGCTGCTGACTATTTAGCCGAAGAATCGCGCGCACTGGTGGGTCATACAGAGGCAGATATGCGTTTTAACGAAATCGATCAGCTTAAGCTGGACTTAGATCGTCTCGATGCCCGCATCACGCTCTTACTTAAACGGAATTCAACGCCTTTATGAAGCTGATAGCCACTCGCCGACTCTGGCGTATTTTACGTGTTGTTATACGCTACCGTCTGGATGATTTGCTGTTTGCTTTGCCGCTACCGGGCTACCTGCGCATTCTGCAATGGTTACTGCCCTGGCGCTGGCTGCCGCGTGGTAAAACCCTGCCGCGTGGTGAGGCATTACGTTTAGCCCTTGAAGACTTAGGTCCTGTATTTATTAAGTTTGGCCAAATACTCTCAACCCGCCGCGATTTACTGCCGCCGGATATCGCTGATGAAATGGCCAAACTTCAAGACCAAGTGCCGCCCTTTCCATCAGAACAGTCGATCAAACTGATTGAAGAACAACTCGGTGCATCCATTGCAGAGGTGTTTAGTTCTTTCTCCAGCACGCCACTGGCCTCGGCCTCGATTGCCCAAGTCCACGCCGCGCAACTAAAAAGCGGCGAAGATGTAGTGGTTAAAGTGATCCGCCCGGGTTTAAAACCTATCATTGCCCAAGACCTCGCTTGGTTATTTTTACTGGCCGGCATCGCTGAACGTGCATCGCCTGATGCGCGGCGCTTACGCCCAAGAGAAGTCGTCAGCGATTACGAAAAAACCATCTACGACGAACTCGACCTACTGCGCGAAGCAGCCAACACCAGCCAGTTACGCCGCAACTTCAGTGACTCGCCGCTACTCTATGTGCCGCAAATTTATTGGCAGTGGAGCCGTCCAAAAGTATTGGTGATGGAGCGTATTTACGGTGTTCCAGTAACCGATATGGCCACTTTGGTTGATCAAGGCACAGATCTAAAAAAACTGGCCGAACGCGGTGTTGAGATTTTCTTTACTCAAGTATTTCGCGACAGCTTTTTCCACGCAGATATGCACCCTGGCAATATTTTTGTCAGCACGCGCACGCCTTGGGATCCGCAATACATTGCGATTGACTGCGGCATCATTGGTACTCTGACGCCAGAAGACCAAGATTATTTAGCCCGTAATTTACTGGCGTTTTTTAAACGTGATTATCGCAAAGTCGCACAATTGCACATTGATTCTGGCTGGGTTCCTAGCGACACGCGGATCAACGAGTTTGAGTCAGCGATTCGTACAGTCTGCGAGCCTATTTTCGAGCGTCCTTTAAAAGAAATCTCCTTTGGCCATTTATTGCTGCATCTCTTCCAAACCGCCCGCCGTTTTAATATGGAAGTGCAGCCACAATTAGTCTTGCTACAGAAAACCCTACTTAATATCGAAGGCTTGGGTCGTCAACTCTATCCAGACCTCGACTTATGGAGCACCGCGCAGCCTTACTTAGAACGCTGGATGCGTGAGCGTTATATGCCTAAACACGCCTTGGCGCAGTTGCAGCAGCAGTTTGAACGGCTGCCACACTTAGCCAATACCATGCAAGCCAGCCTAGAGAACTTCAATCACAGACCCGAGCCAAAGGCTCAGCCGCAGCGCTGGCTGCCTACTGTATTAGGCGCCAGCTTGTTGGTTGCCAGCGCGCAGCTTGGCTTAACCTTTCACTTAGAAGCCTGGCCTGCTTGGTTAATGCTCAGTGCCGGCCTATGCTTAGTGCTGCGTCGCTAGCGACACATATCAAGCCAAAAACTTTACAATATGACAGCTATTGAGAACGACATGAGCAACTGGTTAGACGAAATCAAGTGGGACAGCAATGGTCTGATCCCTGCGATTGCCCAAGATTATAAAACCGAGCGCATTTTGATGATGGCTTGGCTCAACCGTGAAGCGCTTGAGCTGACGGTCAAAGAACAGCGGGCAATTTACTGGTCACGCTCACGTGCTAAGCTTTGGCGTAAAGGCGAAGAGTCTGGACACATTCAGAAACTGCATGAAATACGCCTCGACTGCGACGCCGATGTTATTATCTTACGCGTGGAGCAAATCGGCGATATCGCTTGCCATACCGGTCGCCACAGTTGTTTTTACCGTGTACTGGTTGACGGTCAATGGCAGACAGTAGAACCTGTTATAAAAAATCCTCATGATATCTATCAAGGCTGATAAGCATGACTGACGATATTCTGCGCCGTGTAGCACAAGTGATTGATTCGCGTAAAAACGCTGAGCCAGACACCTCTTACGTTGCGAGCTTGCATCACAAAGGCTTGAACAAAATTTTAGAGAAAGTCGGTGAAGAAGCCGTGGAAACCATTCTTGCGGCAAAAGATGCCGCAAGCTCGGGCGATGCCCACGACGTCATTTACGAAACGGCAGATTTATGGTTTCACAGTTTAGTGATGCTTTCTGCTTTAAACTTAGAGCCTCAAGCAGTACTTGAAGAGCTCGAACGGCGTTTTGGCTTATCTGGTCACGCAGAAAAGGCAAGCCGGACAACATCTTAATTATTGGCACTACGGAGTACACATCATGGGCGGCATTAGCGTTTGGCAACTACTGATTATCTTAGCAATTGTTATTGTCTTGTTTGGCACCAAGCGCCTGAAAGGCGTTGGCTCTGACTTAGGTGATGCGATTAAAGGCTTTCGTAAAGCAGTCGACACCGGTGAAGAAAAACCTACTGAAGCAGTACAAAAGTCTGAAGCCACTGGGCAAACTTTTGATGCCAAAGCCGAACATATCGAAGAGCCTTCTTCTTCTAAAAAATGAGTTAATCCATGTTTGATATTGGCTTCTCTGAACTGATCCTGATCGGTGTGGTTGCGCTTGTAGTCATCGGCCCTGATCGCTTACCTGGCGCTGCTCGGGTGGCGGGCATGTGGCTGGGTCGTATCAAGCGCAGCTTTAATACGATCAAAGAGGATGTTGAGCGTGAGCTCGGTGCTGATGAAATTCGCCGCGAGCTACACAATGAAGGAATTTTAGAGAAAGAGCGTAAAATGCTCAAAGACACTACTGATAAAGCCAATCAAATGTTCAGTGACAAACCTTTGCACAACTTACTCAAAGAAAACGCACCAAGCAAAGACAGCAGCACAGAAGATAAAGGGCAATCCTCATGAGCACAGCACCACAACCAGACGGCTCAATGCCGCTGATTGCTCATCTGACTGAACTGCGCACACGTTTACTACGCTGCGTAATTTCGATTCTGCTGATTTTTGCTTCACTGTTTTACTTTGCCCAGGATATTTACGCCTTAGTCGCAGCACCTTTACGCACTTACCTGCCAGAAGGTGCAACGATGATTGCTACTGGCGTGGCCTCACCTTTCCTAACGCCATTTAAACTCACCATGGTGGTCTCGCTGTTTCTCAGCATGCCAGTGATTTTGCAGCAAATCTGGGGCTTTATTGCGCCGGGCTTATACAAACATGAAAAACGCGTTGCTGTACCTTTATTGGTCTCCAGTGTAGTTTTGTTTTATGCCGGAATGGCCTTCGCCTACTTTGTCGTATTTCCGATCATGTTTGGCTTTTTTGCCAGCGTAACCCCGCAAGGCGTGGAGATGATGACCGACATAGGCCAGTACTTGGACTTTGTCTTAACGTTATTTTTCGCGTTTGGTGTGGCCTTTGAAATCCCCATCGCCACTTTCTTGCTGGTATGGATTGGCATTGTGGATGTTGCCACTTTACGCAAAAGTCGTCCTTACGTTGTGGTTGGCTGTTTTGTGGTTGGCATGTTACTCACACCGCCTGATATTTTCTCGCAAACTCTGCTGGCAATTCCGATGTGGTTTTTGTTTGAAATCGGTGTGTTATTTGGCAGCATTATCCAAAAAGAACGCGAAGAAAAAGAAGCTGAAGAATCCAATATAAGCGCCAGTGACGATCAGACACCCTCAGTAAAATCATGAATTTACTGCTGCTCAATAACGATGATTTTATTGCAGAAAATCGGGTACGCATTACTGACCGCAGGCTGCAGCACCTCAATACAGTCAATAAAGCCAGCGCAGGGCAAACCTTACGCGCAGGTCTCTTAGGCGGTTTACAAGGCCACGCCACACTGCTGTCGATTAATGAAGACGCAGCAGAACTGCAAGTTGACTTAGCCAACCCTCCCCCAGCAAAGCTACCCATCACGTTATTACTCGCCTTGCCACGCCCAAAAATGTTGCGCCGCACCTTGCAAACCATTGCTAGCATGGGTGTGGCGAAGTTAGTGCTGATCAATAGCTACCGCGTGGAAAAAAGCTTTTGGCAAACGCCTTTCTTACAGCCTGAAGCGTTGCATGAGCAATTGATTCTAGGCCTTGAACAAGCCCGCGACACTGTCTTGCCAGAAATTATCTTAGCTAAACGTTTCAAACCTTTTGTCGAAGATGAACTGCCTGCCATGGCCGCCAATACTCGCGGTTTAATTGCCCATCCTGGCGATTATCCAGAATGCCCGCGCGCCCTCAGTGAACCCGTCACTCTGGCGATAGGCCCCGAAGGCGGCTGGATTCCCTATGAGGTGGAACTGCTGAGCCAAGCTGGCCTGAATCCAGTGCAACTGGGCGAGCGTATTTTGCGCGTTGAAACCGCAGTGCCTGCGCTGTTGGCACGTTTTAAACACTTACACTGCCAGTGGACGATACAACAGCAGATCGCCGAGATTCTGCTATGTAACACTGTATGGGTACGCTGTCCAATCAGCATGATCGGGGCCTCAATGGAAAACTATGCCGAGCAATTTGTCAGCGAACAACAAGTTATAATTCAACTCGCCGTTGCTTTACTACTGGGTGCGTTAACCGGCCTGCAGCGCGGCTGGGCTGCTCGCGAGCAGAAGTCCGGAGAGCGGGTGGCCGGCATGCGCACGTATGCTCTAGTGGGTTTATTGGGCGGTATTGCGACACTGCTATCACTCAAGGTCACCGC
>SMEP01000677.1_pt1 | contig 10864 bp, 9 predicted proteins | sample 2456231 | NCBI WGS metagenome assembly SMEP01 (sample SAMN10132595, study PRJNA489261) | soil metagenome | isolation source: day1 control-silty clay loam soil ammended with raw manure from dairy cow... | place: USA | collected 2015-05-15
AGATTGACCAGATGGCGGGCGATACCGAACTCGTCAGAGATGCCGTTGCCACCCAGCATATCGCGTGCCAGACGGGCAATGTCCAGCGCCTTGCCGCAGGAATTGCGTTTCATTATGGACGTGATTTCCACTGCGCCCGTGCCTTCGTCTTTCATGCGCCCCAGACGCAAGCAGCCTTGTAGCGCCAGCGTGATCTCGGTTTGCATATCGGCCAGTTTTTTCTGGATTAATTGATTCGCCGCTAAAGGGCGGCCAAACTGCTTACGGTCCAATGTGTACTGGCGGGCGGTATGCCAGCAGGATTCAGCCGCGCCCAATGCGCCCCAGGCAATACCAAAGCGGGCAGAGTTCAGGCAGGTGAACGGCCCACGCAAGCCCGATACATTGGGCAGCATCTGGCTATCTGCAATGTCCACATCGGCCATCACAATCTCGCCGGTTAGCGAGGCTCGCAAGCCCACTTTGCCGTGAATGGCGGGAGTGGACAGGCCTTTCATACCCTTTTCCAGAATAAAGCCACGAATCTTGCCATCGTCTTCACCACCGACGACCTTGGCCCAGACGACGAATACGTCGGCAATGGGGGAGTTGGTAATCCAGGTCTTGTTGCCGCTCAGGCGATAGCCGCCATCCACTTTGAGTGCGCGGCACTCCATCGCGCCAGGGTCTGAGCCATGATTGGGCTCGGTCAGGCCAAAGCAACCAATCCATTGACCGCTAGCCAGCTTGGGCAGGTATTTTTGTTTTTGCTCTTCGCTACCGAATTCAAAAATCGGCACCATCACCAGCGAGGACTGCACGCTCATCATGGAGCGGTAGCCCGAGTCCACACGCTCCACTTCGCGGGCGATCAAACCGTAGCTGACATAGTTCAGACCGGCGCCACCATAGGCCTCAGGAATCGTGGCTCCCAACAAGCCCAGTTCGCCCATCTCGGCAAAGATGGTCGGGTCGGTCTGTTCGTGGCGAAAGGCTTCCAGCACGCGCGGTAACAGCTTTTCCTGCGCATAAACATGGGCCGCGTCGCGCACCATACGTTCTTCATCGCTTAACTGCTGATTCAGCAGCAAGGGGTCGTCCCAATGGAAGGAGGGATTGGCAGACATAGTGGTACTCCGGGAAGATCAAATACGGTCAGTCAAATGGGGCCGGCAAGGACGCCATGGGTCTGGAAAATGGAAAAGAGCAGCTTGAGTATCGCTGAGGGAGGCTGGCTGTGGGTTGCTGATGGAGGGCTTGAGCATCATCGGGCGGTGGCAAGCAGGCGATATCACTATAAAGTCTCAGCATAGTGTGCATAAAGCGCACAAGGCAATTGATAAAATTGCACAATGTCGTGTGCTGGCGTAACGATCCCGTCAGGGCTATTCCTGGGCAGGACAGAGACGTTCATCAAGAGGGAAGCGAATGAGACAAGGCGTGCCCAGCCTGGGCGCATTACAGGCTTTTGAAGCGACGGCCCGCTTGGGCACGTTTTCACGTGCGGCCGAGGAGCTGTCTTTGACGCATAGCGCGGTGTACAGACAAGTTAGCGGACTGGAGCAGCGTCTGGGTGTGGCCTTGCTGACACGAGTGCGTCGTCGGTTGGTGCTGACTCCTGCAGGGCGGGACTATGCCGCCCGTATCCGCCATCACCTGGAGCAGATCGGTAAAGATACTTTCAGCCTGATTGCACGGGCTGGAGTGGGTCGTAGCATTCATCTGGCTGTGTTGCCGACCTTGTCGACGGTGTGGCTGATGCCGCGTCTGGCCCGCTTCTCTCAGTGTCATCCCGACATCACGGTCAGCCTGTCCGTGCGTACTACCCCGTTTCAGTTTGGTGACCACCCCTTTGATGCCGCCATTTATCATGGACGGCAGTTATGGCCGCAAACCGAAGGTATCAAGCTCTTTGATGAAGGTGACTTGGTGCCGGTTTGCTCGCCCACGCTGGCGGTCAGTGGCGATTGGCACAAGCTGGTTCACCTGCACATGTCGACGCGACCGGATAGCTGGGCAGATTGGTATCGCTCCGCCGGTCTGGAGCCTGATTTGCGTGTCAGCTCCGGCCCGCGCTATGAGCTGTTCAGTCTGGTGATGGCGGCACTGCAAGCCGATATGGGTCTTGCCCTGATGCCACGCTTTTTGGTGCAACAAGCCCTGGACCAAGGAGAACTGGTCATGCCGGTGCCCTATGCTATGCCGGTCAGCGAAGCCTATTTTTTTAGTTATCCCACGGCCAATGAGCCCAGTGAAGCGCTGCTATTGCTGGAACAATGGCTGCTGGAGCAAGAAAAGGAGAACACATGAGATTGCATTGGAAACCCCGCGTCTTGCTGGGGGTGCTGGCTTTAGCCTTGGCGCTGCCTACCCAGGCCCAGCAGAATCTAAGCCACCATTTGAATCCCGAAGCAGCCAGCAGCTATGCGCAACGCGATAAGGTAGTGACTAGCAAAAGCATGGTTGTGACGGCGCATCCTCTGGCAAGCCGCGCCGGTCTGCGCATGTTGGAGCAGGGTGGCAGTGCGGTGGATGCGGCCATTGCCAGCCAGTTGGTCTTGGGCTTGGTAGAACCCCAATCCTCCGGGGTCGGCGGGGGCGGTTTTTTGTTGATGTTTCAGCCCGAGTCTGGCTTGTCGAGCTATGACGGACGCGAGACCACGCCTGCCGCCAGCAGCCTGGACCGCTTCGCGCTGGATGGCAAAACCATGTCTTTCAAGCAGGCGGTTAATAGCGGTCGCTCGGTGGGGGTGCCGGGCTTGATGCGTGCCTTGGAGTTGATGCATCAGGATGGTGGTGTCTTGCCTTGGGCTCAACTGTTTGACCCAGCAATTGAATTGGCCGAAGGCGGTTTTGAGGTCAGCCCGCGCTTGCATGCCCTGATTGCCGACAACCCGGAGCTGGCTGATAAAGCCGCCACTCGAGCTTATTTCCTGGATGAACAAGGCAAGCCTTGGCCGGTGGGTCACCGTCTGCACAATAAAGAATACGCACAGGTTTTGCGTGTGCTGGCTAAAGACGGCGCGCAGGCGTTTTACAGTGGTGACCTGGCTCGCGATATGGTGACTGCCGTGGCAGCCGATCCAATTGCCGGAGATTTAACCGAGGCGGATCTGTACAACTATCGTGCCTTGCGACGCGACCCGCTCTGTATGGACTGGCAGCAATGGGCCCTGTGCGGCATGGCACCACCCAGTTCTGGCCCGATCAGCGTGATGCAGGTGCTGGGTATCTTGCAGCACACGCCTATTGCCTCTGCAAACCCCCAGTCAGCCGAAGCGATCCATTATTTCTCCGAGGCGGGTCGTCTGGCTTTTGCCGACCGGGACGCCTGGGTGGCAGACCCTGCGTTTGTGTCTGTGCCGCAGCAGGCTTTGTTGGCCCCGGAGTATCTGAAATCGCGTGCCGCCTTGATTCAGGCTGATCGTTCCATGGGCCACGCCCAGCCGGGCAAGCCCCTGGCGGACTCGCAAGCAGCCACTGACAATACGCCGGAGCTGCCATCGACTACGCATTTGTCAGTGGCGGATGCTAATGGACAGGTGGTGTCCATGACGACCTCGGTGGAATCGGCTTTTGGCAGCAAGATTATGGTGCGTGGTTTCTTGCTGAACAATCAGCTGACGGACTTTGCCTTGAGCCCCAAAGATGAGATGGGGCGTTTGTCTGTGAACCGTGTAGAGCCGGGCAAACGTCCACGCAGCTCTATGGCACCCATGATCGTGATGCAGGATGGTCGTCCTGTGATTGCGGTGGGCTCACCCGGTGGCAGCGCCATCATTCCTTACGTAGCCCAGGCGTTGACTGGTATGTTGATTTGGAACTTGGATGCGCAAGAAGCCGTCAGCCTGCCGCACTATGGCAGCCGTAACTGGGCAACAGAACTGGAAGCGGGTACGGTGGTGACAGAACAGGCCCAGACTTTACGGGCGATGGGGCACGAGGTGCGTGAACAGCCCTTTCCCAGTGGTACGCATGTGATCCGCTGGACAAAAGAAGGGCTGGAGGCCGGGGTAGACCCACGGCGCGAAGGCTTGGCACTGGGGCAATAAAAAAGCCCTCAATAGGTGGATCTGTATCCACGTATTGAGGGCTGTGTGTTTCAGCTTGAGCCTGGGCTGACGCGTACCGCTTAGCGGAACACCACGGTGCGCTGATCGTTCAGCAAAATACGATGCTCAACGTGCGCACGCACGGCGCGGGCCAGAACCAGAGATTCCACATCGCTACCGATCTGAGTCAGTTCAGCCGGGCTGACGGCATGGGTGACGTGCTCAACGTCTTGCTCGATGATCGGGCCTTCGTCCAGATCAGCCGTCACATAGTGAGCGGTGGCACCAATAATCTTCACACCGCGAGCATGGGCCTGGTGGTAGGGGCGTGCTCCCTTGAAACTAGGCAAGAAGCTGTGGTGAATGTTGATGGCACGGCCAGACAGGGACTGGCACAGATTGGTGGACAGAATCTGCATGTAGCGGGCCAGCACGACCAGATCCACTTTCAGATCACGAGCCAGATCGATGATTTGCTGTTCTTGCTCGGGACGAGTCTCTGGTGTCACTGGCAGGTGATGGAAAGGAATGCCGTAGGAAGAAGCCAGACCGGCGTGGTCAGTGTGGTTGGAGGCGACGGCAGCAATTTCAACGGGCAACTGGCCGCTATGGGCGCGAAACAGCAGATCGTTCAAGCAATGGCCCTGACGACTGACCAGAATCAGCAAACGGGCTTTGCGTTGGGCATCATAAATAGTGGCTTCCATGCCGAATTTTTCAGCAATGGGCGCAAAGCCAGCTTGCAGGGCGTTCACGTCTTGCTTTTCAGGCAGAGAAAACTGGATGCGCAGGAAAAAGCGGTTGGTGGCGGCGTCGCCAAACTGCTGGGCCTCAAGAATGTTGCCGTTCTGCTCAAGCAGCCAGCCCGATACGTTGTGGACAATGCCGGTACGATCCGGGCAGGATAGGGTCAAGATGTAATCGTTCATCGACAGTATTGTAAAGATTTCAGAAAAGTTAGAAAAGTTTTTAAGCTGCTTGAGCCAGAGTTCGCTGACTGTGTTGTGCAATCGCTAAACAGGCGGTCAGGCCGGGGGATTCGATGCCGAACAGATTCAGCAGTCCGGGGACGCCATGGCTGGCTGGCCCTGAAAAGACGAAGTCGGCTGCCGCCTGGCCTGCGGGCACAATCTTAGGCCGGATACCGCTATAGGCGGGGTTCAGGCTGTAATCGGGCAGGGCGGGCCAATATTCGCGCACCGCGGCGTAAAAGGATTGGCCCCGCTGCGGGTCCATATCGTAGTTTTCGTCCTGTACCCATTCCGTGTCTGGGCCAAAACGGGCCTGGCCGGCCAAGTCCAGTGTCAGATGCACACCGAGGCCAGCTTTATTGGGCATGGGGTAAATCAGATGCTTGAAGGGCGAGCGGCCTGCCAGTGAAAAGTAACTACCCTTGCACAGATAGGCGTTCGGGATGTGGCTGGGGGCCAGGCCTTCAATGTGTCGTGCCGCGTCAATCGCACCTAGGCCAGCGGCATTGATCAAGTGGGTGGTGGTCAGGCTGAACGCCTCGACGCCACCGACCTGAACCTCAAAGCCTTGGCCGGGCAGCACGCGGGCGCTGACAAAAGGGGTATTGAATACCAGTTGTGCACCATGGTTTTCTGCATCGCCTTGCAAAGCCAGCATCAAGGCATGGGTATCCACAATGCCGGTAGAGGGTGACAGCAGAGCGGCGCTGCACTTCAAGGCCGGTTCCAGTGCCTTGGCTTGAGCGGCATCAAGCCATTGCAAGTCGTCCACGCCACAGGCACGTGCCTGATCCTGCAGTTTTTGCAGGTCAGCTTCCTGTTCTGGTGTCGTAGCCACAATCAGTTTGCCGCAACGGGCGTGGTCTATATGGTGCTCTTGGCAATAGTCATACAGCATGGCTTTGCCTTCGACGCACAGCCGGGCCTTCAGGCTGCCGGGCGTGTAGTAGATACCGGCGTGTATGACTTCCGAGTTACGTGAGCTGACCCCATTGCCGATACTGGCGGTTTGCTCGATCAGCAGAACCTCCAGGCCTTGCCGGGCCATTTGTCGGGCGCAGGCCAATCCTACGACTCCCGCTCCCAGCACTATGCAATCGACATCGTTTGCCATGATTAAGACCTTGTTGGCGCGTTCGAGCAAAAGGCGTAGTGTACTCCCGGCCTGTGGCCGCCGTCAGGGAGCGGATTGAAACTGCGCATCACACCAGCGAGGGAGTCAGGTCAAAGTCGCCCGCATGATAGATCAGAGGTTGGTGGGCGCTGCGTTCGCAGTGAGTGACCTCACCAATAAAGATCAGATGGTCGCCCGCTTCATGCACGGCATAGGGCTTGCACTCAAACCAGGCGCTGCAACGCTCGTCGTCGAGCATGGGCAAACCTAATGGAGAGTGTTTGATGGGGTGGTCGCGAAAGCGTTCAGCTTGCTCGCCCCAGGCAAACCGTTTGGCAAGCGAGAGCTGGCTGGCCCCTAAAACATGGATCACGTAGCCGGCGCCCTGCACAAAGTGCGGCAGGGAATGGGAGCGCTTGGCAAGCGACCACAGCACCAAGGGTGGGTTCAGGGAGACCGAGTTAAAGGAGCTGACGGTCAGGCCAATGGCCTGACCCGGGAGGTCTTTATTGGGGCCGGTCACGACCGTCACGCCTGTAGCGAAACGGCCTAGTGCCGAGCGAAAGAAATCGCTATCGAAAGTAGAAGAAAAAACAGTCATTGCATCATGTCTGACAGGAGGGCGTGACTGGAGGTACGCCGTTACGGAGCCAGTCGGCTCAACTCCCATTCAGCTTGGTCCTTGCGGTCGAACACCAGCCTGTCGTGCAGTCGCGAGGCGCGGCCCTGCCAAAATTCGATATGGTCTGGTATCAGTCGAAAGCCACCCCAATGTTCAGGGCGGGCGGGATGATCACCTAAGCTGTCAGTGTACTGCTGAGTGCGGGCATCCAGTTCGGCGCGGCTGATGGGCTGGCTTTGGGGCGAAACCCAAGCGCCAATGCGCGAGCCCAGTGGGCGGCTGTGGAAGTATTCGTCCGACTCGGCAGCGCTGACACGGCTGATGCGGCCTTCAAAGCGCACCTGGCGTTCCATGGAGGGCCAGAAAAAAGACAGGCTGGCCCAGGGGTTCTGGTCTAGGTCCTTGCCTTTGCGGGACAGGTAATTGGTAAAGAACACCAGGCCTTGCTCGTCGTACCCTTTAAGCAGAACGATGCGCGCCGACGGTCGGCCCTGAGCGTTGACCGTGGCCAAGGTCATGGCGGTCGGCTCGACTTCTTTCAGTGCCAGGGCCTGATCCATCCAGCGTTGAAATTGCTGGCGGGGATCGGCGCAAAGTTCGTCTTCGCTCAGGGAAAAGCGTTCGTATTCGTTACGAAAATCAGCAAGGGACATGGGGCGCTCTTAGGCTTGTTGAGGAGTAAGCAGTGCAGTCTGGTTCTGTAGTAATTGAACCACTGATTGCAGGCGTTTATCCAGAATTTTAGAGCGTTGTAGCGCCGAAGCGGTTTCCATGACGTATTCGATGCAAGGGCCATTGGTTCCCTGGGCCGAGTGCACCACTTGCCGCAACTGTTCGTCCGGCATGCGGGGTACGTAAGCATCGGTTTTGCGGTTCATGGTAAAGACCAGTGCACGGATATCGCCCTGGCTGGTGCGGCAGCGCAGCCAGCGGGGGATATAGGCACCACTGGGCATCTCGCGCAGCCACAGGGCATCAAAAACCTTGGGGACGCTGTCAGCAGGGATACGGAAGGCCATACCCCGGCAGGAACCACCTACATCCAGCCCAAAGACCAAGCCGGGCTGCTCGGGCGTGCCGCGGTTGATGCGTGACCATAAACATAGTGCCCGGTGATAACCGCGCAGCAAGGCTTGGCGCTGCTCGGCAAATTCAAAGTCGGGACGCCAGATCAGCGAGCCGTAGCCATAGACCCACAGGTCTTGCTTGGCACACCACTGCGCTTCTTCCAGAGATTGACGCAACGAGGCGTTACGCTCTTCGTCACTCAGGATACGAAAGCTGCACGGTGTGGGTACGGCGGAGGGCGAGTCGGAAATAGAATCGATGTTCACGGCGAAAAGGGGTAGTAAGCCAAAATCATAGATGCTTGAAACCTATGACAATTGTAGAGTAATGACAGTCCACTGTAGCGGGCTTTCTTGCTGATAACTAAGGAAAAATACTAATTTGCTTATATGAGTGTTGCTATTTGGCTGAGCAGAGTCAAGCTGCCAGGGCATAAGCGCCCTTTCAGGGGCTGAATAGGCGGAATTAGACGTAAAATTGATGGGTTTGGCCGTATGGGCCGGTGATGGACGAATTGCATGACAGAGCAGCACAACCTGGATGCCGAACGCCGTTTTGGTGGTTTGGATCGTTTGTACGGAGCCGGAGCGCGCGAGCGTCTGGCCGCCGCCCATGTGATGGTGGCCGGTATTGGGGGCGTAGGCACCTGGGCGGTGGAAGCTCTGGCCCGCTCTGCGGTGGGCCGGATCACCTTGATTGATCTGGACAATATTGCCGAATCCAACATCAATCGTCAGCTAGCCGCGTTGGACAGCACCTTGGGCATGGCCAAGATTGAAGCCATGGCTCAGCGCATTGCCCAGATCAACCCTCAGTGTCAGCTGCAATTGATTGAAGACTTCGTCACCGAGGACAATGCGGCCAGCCTGATGGATCAGCTTCCCGACGTGTTTCTGGATTGCACCGATCAGGCCAGCGCCAAAATTGCCCTGATCCTGCAGGCCAAGCGTTGCAAGGTGCCGTTACTAAGTTGTGGCGGTGCAGGCGGTAAAACCGATCCCCTGAGCTTGCGCCGGGGAGATTTGTCGGTAGCACGCCATGATGCCTTATTGGGCAAGCTGCGTCAGATTCTGCGTAAACAACATGGTTTTGCGCGCGGCAGTGATGCTCAAGGTCGTGCCTTGAAGCGCGTGCCTCGTATGGGCGTGGATTGTCTGTGGTTTGAACAGGAAACCCGACTGCCGCAAAATTGGACCCAGTCAGAAGACGGTGCCTTGCAGGGTTTGGCCTGTGCGGGCTACGGCTCCGGGGTTACGATCACGGCCAGCATGGGGATGCAGGCCGCTGATTACGCTCTAAACCGGATTTTGAACCAGTAAGGCATTCTGCCAGCCACGCAAGGCATTCGAGACACGAATCGCCTTTGCATTCAGCAGGGCATCCAGGGAAATCTCCGCTTCCCGGACCAGACCGCTATTTAAAAGCGCTTGTCGTTGCACGCCGGGCAGCAACCAGCCTTGTGCTGGGGGTGTCCACCACTGTCCCTGATCGTCCTTGACATAAATATTGCTGCGGCTGCCCTCGCAAACCCGATTTTGCGTATCCAGAAAGATCACATCAAAGAGCTGGGGATGTTTTTCCAGTAGGGTAGCGGCATCCTGATACCAGGGACGATGCGTGGTCTTGTGCGAGAGTAGCGGGTCTTGGGTGGGTAAGGGGGTCTTGGACAGACATAGCTGTAAAGGGCCCTCCAGTGTGGGCAAGGCCTGGGCCTGTGCATTGGCGCTGGTATTGGCATTCCATAGGATACGTAGTCGCAGAGGCGTGTTGACAGGGGCCTGGCCCAGCGCCGTATGCATGGCTTGCAACCAGATATTGGCATCCCAGTCGTAGCCCAGCTCCGTGCAACTACGCGCCACCCGTTCCAGATGCAGTTCCAGCAAGGGAATCTGGCCGTCCGCGTCTACCCGCAAGGTTTCTATCAATTCAGGTTTGCTTTGGCTCATGATGCTGCCTTTAAGTCAGTGTTACGGGGGCTTGCAGCACGCGTGCTTTCCACAGGCACTCCAGCCATTCCTGATCAGGCTCGGAGTCCAGCACAATGCCACCACCCACGCCAAAGGTGCCTTGACCTTGATTGTTCAGCTCCAGGCTGCGGATGCTGACATTCAGGGACACATCACCCTGGGGGCTAAGGTAGCCGACCGAGCCACAGTAAATGCCGCGTCGATGTTGTTCCAGACGACGTATGCATTGCATGGCGGCCAACTTGGGTGCGCCCGTAATAGAACCACAAGGGAACAAGGCGCGCAGCAGCGTCTCCAGGCTGCAGTCCGGGTTTAGGTCGGCCTGGATGCTGGACGTCATGGTCCAGACCGAGGCGTATTGCTCTACATCGAACAAGCTGGTGGTTTGCACGGTGCCTGTGCGGGCTACCTGGCCCAAATCATTGCGAAGTAGATCCACAATCATCAGGTTTTCGGCCCGGTCTTTCAGGCTGTTTTGCAGTTCTTGGGCGTTTTGCTGATCTTGCACTGGATTGGTGTCGCGCGCACGCGTGCCTTTCATGGGGCGGGTGCGGATGCGATTGCCGCGTTTTTCCAGAAACAGCTCCGGTGATAGCGACAAAATATGGCGATCACCTAAATCCAGATAGGCGCCGTAGGCGACCGGATGGCGGGTCGCCAGCGCGGTATAGAGGTCGCGCGGTGCCATGCCTGACTGGATCTGTAGGGGCATGGTGTAGTTGATCTGGTAGAAGTCCCCGGCCTGCAGTCCAGTTCGGACCTGGGCCAGGGCGTCTTTATATTCTTGTTGGCTGATCTGCAGGCTAACTTTCAGCTCAGGTGCCGCCTGGTTATTCCATAATTCGACTTCCTGGGCTTGCTCAAACACCAGCGCATTCAGGGGCGCGTGTACAGCAGGCTCACGGGCGGACAGACGGGGTTCAAACAGTTCAGCCAGTTCATAGTCCAGCGCCAGAGCCACCCAGTGACCGGCTTGCCTGGCTTGTTCAATTTTTTCAAAAGCAGTACTTAACTCTTCAGGGCTACGGGCCTGGATATGGCCCAGGTAGCCCTGCATTTCCAGCGCATAGCCTTTTAGTCTGTCTTCAAAT
>SMEP01000275.1_pt1 | contig 10863 bp, 10 predicted proteins | sample 2456231 | NCBI WGS metagenome assembly SMEP01 (sample SAMN10132595, study PRJNA489261) | soil metagenome | isolation source: day1 control-silty clay loam soil ammended with raw manure from dairy cow... | place: USA | collected 2015-05-15
TTTGAGCTTAATCCGGTAAGCCGTACCATCCAGACCTTCCCACTCCCATTCACCGGCAACCTGGGCAGGCACAATCCACTTATAGAGCTTGATACCGCCCAATTCTAAAAGATCATCCGGCTCCCAGTCCCCCATATCAAAGGCGTGTGATATCACACGTGATCCGGGGCGCATGTCTTTCAAGATGCGTGGTCGTAGCTGCACGTTGATGGAGTCCATCAAGTAAAGCGTCAGAATAGAGGCTTTGCTGAAGTCCGCGTCGAAGATGTCTTCTTCAATGAAATCCACCATGTATTCAACGCCGGCCAGACCCGCTTGTTCCATGGCGTCAGCGATGCGCAAGGGGTCCAGCTCTACGCCAATGCTATGGGTAAGATATTTTTTGGCGGCAGCAATAACAATTCGGCCATCGCCACAGCCCAGGTCGTAAAGCACATCGTCACGCCCGGTACCCGCCATCGTCAGCATGGCATCGATGACACGGTCATCGCTGGGCACAAAAGGCACATCTAAAAAGATGTGGGGTTCAATGGAGTAGCCGTTTAAGTCGCTCATCAAGTCTCTGAACAATAGAAATCCTAGTGAAAGTGTTAAGCCGAAATTCGTGTAATTTTCATTATCTATGGTTTAAACTACTGCGAAAATGACTTAAGTTCGCTTTTTGTGTCTATATAGACGATCATCAGTCTATGTCAGACTTCCATGGCTCTACCTCCCCCGCTTCTGCCAAGCTGAAAACCCGTCTTCAGCATATACGAATCTCGCCCAGAGAATCGTTACGTATTCGTGCCTTGGCCGATCATATGCAGTATGCCGATCCACTGGGGCACGCACAGGCGCTAGGTATAGGCCCAGCGGTGTGGCCCTTGTTTGGCCTGGTGTGGCCGTCCAGCATCCAGTTGGCTCGTAAACTGAAAAATCGCCCCATTCGGGCGGATGAAACGATCTTGGAATTAGGCTGCGGCCTGGGTTTGACCAGCCTGCTGATGCACAAGCGTGGCGCGCACATCCATGCCAGCGATTGCCATCCCCTGGTGCCACATTTTCTGAAACTCAATCAGGCGCTGAATGGTTTGTCAGACCTGCCTTATGTGCATGCGCAATGGGGGGAGCAATCCTGCCCTGACTTGCTGGCGTCATTGGGATTAAATCCTGCTCGACAGCGCTACGACCTGATCGTGGGCAGCGACCTGCTTTACGAGGGCAATACCCCCGCTCAGTTGGCGGAGTTGGTGAATCAGCGAGCCAAAGAGCAGGCCGAGGTCTGGGTGGTTGACCCGGATCGGGGGCACCGCAATAAATTTACCCAGGAAATGGGGCGCTACGGCTTTGATCTGGTGCGACAAGTCTGCTTGCGCGACCGACCTATTTTGACGCCCGATGGCAAGGAATTATCCTACAAGGGGCGCTGTTTGCAGTATCAGCGAAGCTAAACGAGGGGGAGACGGCTTGCGTGTTTTCTTCGCACTGGCAGGAACCAGGAGGTGATGGCAATAACCCTGTATCAATCGACTCTGGTGGCCGATGTGTGCGGGGCTTTTCGATATCCTATCTAGCCTTCTTGAAGGCTGTTTTTCTCTCAAGGGTTTGGCGGCTATTGGCCTGGGCCGATAACTGAACAGAAAAACAAAAAGCCCAGTCGTTTGACTGGGCTTTTTGTTTGAATTTTTGGTGGCCTGGGACGGAATCGAACCGCCGACACAAGGATTTTCAATCCTCTGCTCTACCGACTGAGCTACCAGGCCAGCACGTACTGCTCGGTAAAAATAGAACTATACCACGTTTTTTTATTTGTGAGCATAGTACAACAAAAATTTTATGCATCCTTTCGACGTCAAATTTGCCGTGCCCCTAGGGGGATGCGCTTCTCAGCGAAAAGTGGACTGCATAAAGGAGGGCAATTGTAATCACAAAAAGGCAATCCAAGTAACATTTTTGGCAAAACCCGCGCTTGCGGCGTAAAATCACTTAACTTTCATGCATTTTGCTTCAGCAAGATTGCCTGTTTCGGTCTTTTCAGGGCTATGGCCTGTACTGCTCATGTCTGTAGATGTTCTAACCTTCGGTCTGAATCATGTGTCCGCGCCGGTTGCCGTGCGCGAGCGCGTTGCGTTTCCGATCGATGTGTTAAAGCCTGCGCTTGATACCTTGCGTGCCACTTTCGGTACCGGTGTCCGTGAAGCAGCCATTCTGTCTACCTGTAATCGCACCGAGATTTACTGTGCAGCCGAGCCCCATGTGGCGGAACGCCTGCCAGAGTGGATGGCAGACTTCAACAGCCTGCGCTCTGCCGAACTGACCCCCCATCTGTATCGCTATAACCAGAACGAAGCCGTGCGCCACGCATTTCGTGTTGCCAGCGGTCTGGATTCCATGGTCTTGGGCGAGCCACAGATTCTGGGTCAGATGAAAGATGCCGTGCGTGCCGCTAATGAAGCTGGCTCGCTGGGCACCTTGCTGCATCAATTGTTCCAGCGCACCTTCTCGGTGGCCAAAGAGGTTCGTACGCAAACCGCGATTGGCGCCCACTCGGTGTCCATGGCAGCGGCAGCCGTTCGCCTGGCCGAGCGTGTGTTTGGCGATCTCAGTCAAGCCAAAGTGCTGTTTATTGGCGCGGGCGAAATGATTGAGCTATGTGCCACGCACTTTGCCGCGGTGAACCCCTGTAGCATCGTGGTCGCAAACCGAACCCAGGAACGGGCGGAAAGTTTAGCTTCGCGTTTTATGGCCAGCACCATGAAGCTGGCCGATGTACCAGATCGTCTGGCCGATTTTGATGTGGTGGTGTCCTGTACGGCCAGCACCTTGCCCATTTTGGGCTTGGGCATGGTGGAGCGTGCAGTGCGCTCGCGCCGTCACCGCCCCGTGGTTATGGTCGATCTGGCTGTGCCACGTGATATTGAAGCCGAAGTAGGCCGCCTGGATGACGTGTATCTGTATACCGTCGACGATTTGGGTCGCTTTGTACAACGGGGTGCCGATGCCCGTCAGGCCGCCGTCGTTCAGGCCGAGGCCATTATCGACACCCAGGTACAGCACTATATGCACTGGCTTAGCACCCGTGCGATTGTGCCGGCCATTTTGGATGTGCAGCAGTCGGTCGAAAAAGTACGTCAACACGAGCTGGAACGCGCGCGCCGCATGTTGGCTCGTGGTGATGATCCCGCTGAAGTCATTGAAATGCTGGCGCATGGCCTCACTCAAAAGTACATGCACGGCCCTATGGCTGAATTGACGCGCAGCGAAGGCTCCGAGCGCGAGCAGTTGCTCAGTTTGCTGCCTCGTTTGCTACCCTCGACCACCCGTCGACGTTAGCGTCTGGGCTGTTGTCTGTTCACCGACTCTCCTGCGGTGCAGCCCGGTAGCTTTTAACTGCGCCCAGACCCTCTGATCTTCCCTTTAGGCTGTTCCCTATGAAAGACTCTATGCGCAGTCGGCTTGAGCAATTGGCTCGTCGTCTGGTTGAAGCTGATGCCATGCTTGCCGAGCCTGAAATTGCCAGCAATATGGATGAGTTCCGCAAACTGTCGCGCGAGCGTGCCGAGCTGGATCCCGTTGTCACGGCCTTCAAAAGTTATGAAGCGGCCGAAGGTGATTTGCAGGCGGCTCTAGACATGATGTCCGACCCCGAATTGAAAGAAATGGGCGAGGAAGAATACAAATTGGGTAAAGAGCGTATTGCCCAACTGGAAGACGAGCTGCAGATTTTGCTCCTGCCGCGTGACCCGGATGACACCCGCAACGTATTCATTGAAATTCGCGCCGGTGCAGGTGGTGATGAAAGCGCCTTGTTTGCCGGGGATTTGCTGCGCATGTACATGCGCTACGCCGAAAACTGTGGCTGGCGCACGGAAATTATGTCTGTCAGTGATTCGGAAGTGGGCGGCTACAAAGAAGTGATTGTGCGTATTGAAGGCCAGGATGTGTATGGTCGTCTGAAGTTCGAGTCTGGTGCGCACCGTGTGCAGCGTGTGCCCGAAACCGAAGCGCAAGGCCGTATCCATACCTCTACATGTACTGTGGCCGTGCTGCCCGAGGCCGAAGGATTGGCCGAAATCACCATCAATCCCGCTGATTTGCGTGTGGATACCTTCCGCGCCAGCGGTGCCGGTGGTCAGCACGTGAACAAAACGGACTCCGCCGTGCGTTTGACCCACTTGCCCACGGGCTTGGTGGTGGAGTGCCAGGACGACCGCTCCCAGCACCGTAACCGCGAAAAAGCCTTGCAGGTGTTGGCTGCCCGTCTGAAAGACAAGCAGCAGCGCGAGCAATCCGATAAAGAGGCCGCCGAGCGAAAAAGCCTGGTGGGCACGGGGGACCGCTCCGAGCGTATCCGCACTTATAACTTCCCGCAGGGTCGTATGACGGATCACCGCATCAACCTGACCTTGTACAAGCTGGCGTACATCATGGACGGCGATCTGGATGAGCTGATCAAGGCCTTGCTGTCCGAACATCAGGCCGGTTTGCTGGCTGATCTGGCACAGGCGTGAGCATGAGCTTATCTGGCGAGCAGGGGATGCCTCAAGCAAGCACACTTGCCGATTTTCCCCGTACTCTGCGAGCCTTGCAGCCGCTTAGTCCTTTGCCGCGCCTGGAGCGCGACATGCTGTGGATGCAGGTGCTGGACGTCGGTCGTTCCTGGCTGATTGCGCATGACACGGACGAGCTGCCGCTGGACAAAATTCAGGCCTATCAAGCCTTGGAAGCCCGACGTGTCGCGGGCGAGCCTATGGCATATATCGTTGGCGTGCGTGAGTTCATGGGCCACGAGTTTTTGGTGTCACCCTCGGTGTTGATCCCGCGTCCCGATACGGAAACGCTGGTCGAGCGCGCCTTGGAGCGGGTTCAGCATATCCCGTCGCCCCGTATTCTGGACATGGGCTGCGGCAGTGGCGCGATTGCTGTTTCGATAGCCCTGGCGCGCCCCGATGCGCAGGTGGTCGCCAGCGATATCAGTACCTTGGTGCTGGCGCAGGCAGGCTTAAATGCTCAGCGTTTGTGTGGGAAAGTCGAGTTTTGCCTGGGGAGTTGGTACGATGCCGTGGCAGGCCAGGAACCTTTTGACCTGATCGTGTCCAACCCTCCATACATTGCAGTGGATGACGAACATCTGGGCCAGGGCGATGTGCGGTTCGAGCCGCGTCAGGCACTGACCGATGGCTCTGACGGCTTGACGGATTTGCGTACAATAGTTCAGGGAGCCGGGCCGTATCTACGTCCTGGCGCTAGTATTCTCATGGAACACGGCTGGGATCAGGCCGACCATGTGCAAAATATGCTGCGGCAGGCAGGGTTCAAGCAGGTCATCAGTTATGAAGATCTGGCAGGAATCCGGCGGGTCACAGGTGGACAGTGTTAATTCTTTTCTTAAGAGAACATCATGAGTGAAGTTCAAGATTTCATCCGCGAAACAGTGACGGAAAACCCAGTTGTGCTGTTTATGAAAGGCACCGCTCAAGCTCCTCAGTGCGGTTTCTCCGCCCGTACGGTGCAGATTTTGCGTGCTGTTGGCCTGAACCAAGTGGTTGTGGTTAACGTGCTGGACGACGCTGAAGTGCGTCAGGCCATCAAGGATTTCTCCAGCTGGCCCACCATCCCTCAGCTGTATATCAAGGGTGAATTCGTCGGCGGTTCGGACATTGTGTCTGAAATGTACGAAAACGGCGAATTGGAAACCATGTTGCGCGAGGCTGGGGCTCTGGAGTGAGCACCAAGCGACGCCTGGTCATTGGTATGACCGGGGCCACCGGAGCGGTCTACACCGTGCGCTTGCTGCAAGTGCTGCAGTCCTGTCCGGATGTGGAAACCCATTTGGTGATCTCGCCTTCCGGGGTGCTGAACATCAAATACGAGCTGGATATCGGACGACACGATATCCAGGCTCTGGCCGATCAGGTGTACAGCTTTCGCGACGTGGGTGCAACGCTGGCCAGTGGCAGTTTTCCGACTGCTGGCATGGTGGTTGTACCGTGTTCGATGCGCACCTTGGCTGCCGTAGCGCACGGCTTGTCCGATAACCTGATTACCCGAGCTGCCGACGTCACCTTGAAAGAGCGTCGTCGTCTGGTCATGATGGTGCGTGAAACGCCGTTCAATCTGGCGCATTTACGCAATATGACGGCGGTTACGGAAATGGGCGGAATTATTTTTCCGCCTATGCCTGCGTTTTACCTGCGTCCCAAGAGCATCGACGATATTGTCGATCACACGGTGATGCGGGTGCTGGAGCTGTTTGATATCCAAGTGCCCGGCGAGCGCTGGGATGGTTCGCAAAAACCAAGCTAAGACCTGGTCGTAGTCTGGTTCGTATAAAAAGCCCCGAGATAAACCGCCAAGGTCTGGACTGAAACCCAGGTTTTGGCGGTTTATCTCGGGGCTTTTTATTGTCCGCTGTTTGTGTGTTTGCTTGTGCTCAGCGCTACGCTCACCAGCTTACCCAGGAGTTGGCGTATATCTAGGATCAGGCTGACCCTGGGTGTCACTATCTAACTAAAGTAATTCGTTTTGCAGCCCCAAGCGGTGCTTGCTCCTAGGCATAAATAGTTTGCTTTACTGTCCTGAACGGCGTTTGCTCATGAAAACAATTTGCTGTTCACCGGAAGCGGCTGCCTGGGCTGGGGTGAACGCATCCTGGCGGGCTGTGGAGCTTGCTTCTTCACCTTCTTCATCCAGACCGCCTGCTGCTAGCAGGCTCTCAGGCAGGTGGTCGTCAAAGTAATCCTGATCAAAACCCTTATCGCCTTCCGGATCAACCTGACCAGTCACCTTCATATCGGCAAAATTATGCAGTTTGGGGTCCATCAGATGAGAGGGCACCACACGGGTCAGGGCGCCAAAGACATTCCAGGAGCGATAGGGGTGTTTCTTGTCCCATTCGGCAATCATGCGGTTGATTTCCTGGCGTTTCAGGTTCTCTTGAGAGCCGCACAAATTACAGGGGATGATAGGGAATTCTTTGAGCTTGGCGTAAGCAATCAGATCCTTCTCGGGCACGTAAGCCAGAGGGCGAATCACGATGTGCTCGCCATTGTCTGACATCAGTTTTGGTGGCATGCCCTTCATCCGGCCGCCGTAAAACAGGTTCAGGAAGAAAGTGGCCAGAATATCGTCACGGTGGTGCCCCAGGGCAATTTTGGTCGCGCCCAGCTCTTTGGCGACACGGTACAAAATGCCACGACGCAAACGCGAACACAGCGAACACATAGTCTTGCCTTCGGCAATGACGCGTGTCACCACGGAATACGTGTCCTGGGTTTCGATGTGATAGGGCACACCCAGCTTTTCCAGATACTCGGGCAGGATGTGGTCAGGAAAACCAGGCTGCTTCTGATCCAGGTTCACGGCCACAATATCGAACTTGATCGGGGCGCGCTTTTGCATGGTCATCAGCACGTCCAGCAGACCATAGGAGTCTTTGCCGCCAGACAGGCAGACCATGACCTTGTCGCCGTCTTCGATCATGTTGAAGTCCCCGATGGCTCGGCCCACTTCACGCATGATGCGTTTGCTTAGCTTGTTGTCATGCACGCGTTGCTTGCGTTCCGCCTTGGTGGCGAACACGGGCTTATCGGTTTCAGGGGCGGATGGGGGGCTGGTGTCTAGGGACATAAGGAAAAGCAGGTAAAAGTGTCATCGTGGCCCCGGCAGGAAGCGGGGCGGGGCTTAGCGGCTGCGTTCGATCTCAATACCGACGCAGTCGCAGTCGGTAAAGGCCTCGGGTTTGCTGGCCCGGATTTTAACGCGTTCCACACTGGGAAACTGATTCAGGATGCGCTCGGCCAAACGCTCTACCAGTGTTTCCAACAGATTAGTGTGCTCAGTGCCACTGACCTCAATCAGCGCTTCGCGCAGCAGGCGGTAATCCAGTACCGTGCCTATGTCCTGGTCCTTTACGTCTTGTGTAATGGGCGTGTCGAACTCGGCATCAATATGCAGCGGCTGGCGGTGAATCAGCTCGTGGTCCAGCATGCCGATCGAGGCCTGAACCACCAGATTGTTAATGAATATACGGCGAATAGTCATGGCAAAAACAAAGTATCAGGCCCGCCGGGTGTGGCGGGCCTGTGAAGAAGATCAGGGCTGGCGGCTCAGAACGCACTCGTCCCGCGCAGGGCGCGCCAGTTGCAGCGTGAAGCAGTGTAGTTCATCGCGGCGAAAGGCGTGGACCTGAACCGTTTGGCCGGGCTCGTAAGCGGTTAGCAGGCGCTCCAGGCTGGCGGTGTCACTGATGCGCAGCCCGTCAATAGCGATTAGGGCGTCACCGGCGGACAGGCCTGCCTGATGAGCCGCTCCATCGGTAAAGACAGTAGCCAACTGGCATTGGCCAGCGCTTTGGCGCAAACGGGCATTTAAGCTGGGCAGCTTGGAGGCAGCCTGCCATTCCAGTTTTAGTCCCTGCTCGGCCAGCCAGGGTTTCAAGGGCAGATCCTCGCAGCCTTCCACGTAGCGGGCGATAAAGTCCGTCGCGTCATAGCCGGTCGCTTCCAGAATCAGAGCTGGCATGGCGTCTTCAGGAATGCCGTGTGGCTTACCTTGATAAAAATCGCGGCCATAACGTTCCCACATCAGCAGCATCACATCGTCCAGACTCTTGGCTTGTTGAGTAAGGCTGCGAATGCATAAATCCAGGCCCAGTGCGATCAAAGCGCCTTTGCTGTAGTAGCTGACCAAAGCATTGGGCGAGTTCTCGTCCTGCTTGTAGTAGCGCGTCCAGGCATCAAAAGAGCTTTGGGCGGTGGACTGCTTGAAGCGGCCAGGGCCACGTTCAACGGCATTGATATTCTTGGCCAGCAACTTCAGGTAGTCGGTTTCGTCCAGCACGCCAGAGCGCAGCAGCATCAAGTCGTCGTAGTAAGACGTGAAGCCTTCAAACACCCATAGCAAACGAGTGTGATTCTCGCGGCTCAAGTCGTAAGGCGCAAAGGCGGCGGGCTTGATGCGCTTGACGTTCCAGGTGTGGAAGTACTCGTGGCTGACCAGGCCTAAAAAGGTTTGGTAGCCAGCAGTTTTGACTGATTTGTCCTGGCCCTGGGTGGGCAGGTCACGACGTGAGGTCATCAGTGCGGTAGAAGCGCGATGTTCCAGGCCGCCATAGCCGTCATCAGTCACCATCGTCATGAATACGTAGCGCGAGCTGCAATCCAGAAAGGGTGCGCGGCGGGTTTCAGGCTCGAAAAAAGCAATTTGCTCGGCGCAGATTTTTTCTACATCACGGGCGATGCGTGGCAAATCCAGATTGGGGATGACGCCGGTAAAGACCAGTTCGTGTTCCGCGCCGTGAGCAAAGAAACTGATGACTTGGGGCGTGCCCATTTCAATGGGGTGGTCGATCAGCTCATCGTAGTTGCTGGCGCGGTACAGGCCAAAACCATAGCGTTCAGCAGCGCCGGGCAGGCCGGTGGCTTCAGGCAGGCTGGTGTAGACCTGCCAGTCCTCCATGTCCTCGTTGGCAGCCAGTTCCAGTAGGCAAGGCTGTTCAGTCTGGCCTTCCACGGCCAGCAGGGCGCTGGTGCCATTAAAGAAAGCGTGAGTCTGATCAATATGCGCGCCCCGCACGGACAAGTCCCAGGCATAGACCTGGTAGTGCACGCTTAAAGGGCCTTCGCAGGGTTCACATTGCCAGCGATGATTGTCCAGCTTGCGGATGGAAACCGGTTTTTCGCCGCTGAAGGCGGCTATGCTTTCGATCTGACGCGAGAAGTCGCGGATCAAGTAGCTGCCAGGAATCCAGGCCGGAAGGCTAAGGACTTGGCCATCTGTTTGGGGGGAAGTGATCTGTATCTGGACAGTCAGGCGGTGGCCGGCGAGATCTGTCGGCTCGGCACGGTAAAGTACGGGTGTAGGTTCCATTCCCCTATTCTATTTAATTTTTCTGGGAGTCAGCATGAACGAACCCTTAGTCAAAGCAGAGGTGCATGGTCGTGTTGCTTTATTGACATTAAATCGGCCTAAAGCTTTGAATGCGCTCAACAACGAGCTGATCGCCGAGTTGTATGCCTTGCTCAAGAAATACGATACCGACAATGAAATCGGTTGTATCGTGCTGACCGGTAATGAAAAAGCCTTTGCGGCTGGTGCTGATATCGGCGCCATGAAAGACTGGAATTACCACGATGTCAGCTCCCAGGATTATCTGGGTGGTCAGTGGGAAGAACTGCGCCGCTTTCGTAAACCCATTATTGCCGCGGTTGCTGGCTACGCCTTGGGCGGTGGCTGCGAATTGGCCATGCTGTGTGATTTCATCATTGCTGCCGACTCCGCACGATTTGGTCAGCCCGAAATCAAACTGGGCGTGATTCCCGGCTTTGGTGGTACACAGCGCTTGCCTCGCGCCGTGGGCAAGGCCAAGGCCATGGATTTAATCCTGACCTCCCGCATGATGAATGCAGAAGAGGCCGAACGTTCAGGTCTGGTGTCCCGCGTGGTGCCCGCCGACAAATTGCTGGACGAGGCACTGGACGCCGCAACGATTATTGCCAGCATGTCTTTGCCGTCGGTGTTGATGGCGAAAGAATGTGTGAACCGCGCGTTTGAGTCCTCGTTGGAGGAGGGCTTGCTTTTTGAGCGCCGTAATTTCCATGGCCTGTTTGCCACCGACGACCAGAAAGAAGGGATGCACGCTTTCGTTGAGAAGCGTAAGCCTGAATTCAAGCACCGCTAAGTTTCTCAACAGCCGATAAACCAAGGGGTGTGTTGTAAAATTGCTGCACTGCAATGTTACAAAATAAGCTTATCCCTTGATGCCATTGAGATTGCGGAAATCAGCCTTGCATTAAGTATCAAACAAGCGAGGCTGAATTTGCTTGCAACAAAAAAAAGACGCTATACTTTATGGGTTTGACGACACCGGCTTTTGAAAGG
>SMEP01000415.1_pt1 | contig 10844 bp, 8 predicted proteins | sample 2456231 | NCBI WGS metagenome assembly SMEP01 (sample SAMN10132595, study PRJNA489261) | soil metagenome | isolation source: day1 control-silty clay loam soil ammended with raw manure from dairy cow... | place: USA | collected 2015-05-15
CCTCGCGCAGACGGTCTGCTACTTTCATCATCATACGACGTGTTGACGTCATTGACATATTATCAGGTACCGTATCTTTTACAGCTACTTGTAATTCAGTAAACGGAATAACAAATAAACGAATGCGCGCACCGAATTTTGTTAATTCGTTTGCAAGATCTTTTACTTTTTGTAAGGCATTATCACTTGTATATGGTGGGCTGAAGAAGTGAATCGCGTCAATACGAACGCCGCGCTTCATCATTAAATAGCCAGCTACTGGGCTATCGATACCGCCTGAAAGCATAAGTAGTGATTTACCATTTGAACCAATTGGCATACCACCAGCACCAGGAATTACCTGTGCCATCATGTAGATTGCATCTTCACGTACTTCAATACGTAATGCCACATCTGGGTTTTTCACTTGTACTTTAAAGTTCGGGAATTGCGGTAATATAGTTGCACCCATTTCACGCTGTAATTCATGCGTGTTCAGTGGGAATGACTTATCTGTACGGTGAACCTCTACTTTAAATGTAACCAATTCACGCTCACGGTAATCTTCTAAAATTTCAACGGCTAACGCTTTCATTACATCTAAATCTTTTTCACAAGAAGCTACTGGGCTAAATGATTGAATACCGAATACGTGCGGTAAGCGCTCCATTAATACGCCGAATTTTTCTTGGTTTTCAATTTCGATAAACATACGATCGCGCTCAGCACGAATTTTTAGCGGTGCGATATCGTGGAATGAATAACGTACATTGTCACGTAAGCGGCTAATGAAGTCTTTTTTGTTACGACCCTTCGTTGATAATTCGCCGTAGCGCACTAAAATTTCTTTAAAAATCATGGTATAATTTCTCCTTTTAACTCATTCATTACTGCTGTAAATTGTTTTTTAAATGCCTCGATATCTGCATCTGTATTGTTTGCGCCAAAGCTAATACGTAATACGCCGTTTTTAAAACGACCATCAATATTTAACGCTTCCACGACATGGCTTGTTTTCGTTTGCTTTGATGAACAAGCACTTGACGTCGATACAATAATATCACGTTTTTGCAGTGCATTAATTAATACTTCACCTTTTAAGCCTCTAACGCTGAAACTCATAATATGAGGTGCACCTTCACGCGTTGATAAAACATGAACTTCTTCACCAAATGTTGCAAAGAAATCATGTAACTCATTTGCCCATTTTTTATAGTTTTCGAAGTGCTCTTGCATGCCTTCAATTGCTAAACGAGCCGCTTTTGCCATCGCAACGGCTTGAGGAACAGCAACTGTACCACTACGTAGGCCGAACTCTTGACCGCCACCAACGATGAACGCTTTCACTTGTGGCTTTTTACGGAATGCTAATACACCTGTTCCTTTTAACGCATGAATTTTATGGCCTGAAATCGAAATTAAATCTGGACCTAAGTCATCATTAAATTGAATTGGCAGTTTGCCGAAGCTTTGAATCGCATCGACATGGAACATTGCTTGGCATGTTTCGTGAATCAGTTTAGCCGCCTCTTCGATTGGCTGAATAGCGCCGATTTCGTTATTCACATGCATAATGCTGACGATACTTGTATCTTTACGTAGTTTTGCGCGCAGCTCATCTAGTGAAATGACACCTTGCTTATTCACTTTTAAATAGTCAATTTCGTAGCCTTCTTCTGCTAAGCGTTTTGTCGCCTCTAAAATCGATGGATGCTCGACTTCCGTTGTGATGATGTGCTTGCCACGGAAATCACTTGATTTTGCTACGCCGTAAAGGGCTGCGTTGTTTGACTCTGTTCCACCGGCTGTAAAGAGTACGTTTTTTTCTTCTGTATTTAAAAGCTGTGCGATTTGCTCACGTGCTTTTGTCAGTAACGCATTCGATTCCACGCCTGCTTTATGAATCGATGATGGATTGGCAAAGTACTGTTCATTCACTTGAATAAATGCTGCTAAAACTTCTTTATGCGGCTTTGTTGTCGCACTATTATCTAAATAGATCATTTTTTCATACCTTCTTTTTTTGTACTAATATCCGAAAGAAAACCACCTGCATCATACATGCAAGGTGGTTGTTCATTTTGCTTATTTATTATACCGCTAAAGTGCATAACTTGTAACCGTTATGCTTATGAATTTGATAGTAATTGTTCCTGTACTAATTCGCCAATGCGTTTAATGGCACTTGGATCAATCATTTCTACCGCTTTCGCTGCGTCTTCAAGTGCTTTGACGTAACGGAAATTTTTAAATGCTTCCTCTGCATCTAGTAAACTTTCGTGTACTTGTCGGTTATTCACGCGGTAACGGTTACCAAACTGAATTAAACGTTCTATAATTAATACATTTTCAATCATTTCTTGCGCTTTTTCGTGTGTTTCTTCAATCGATTGCTTCGCTGCCATTAAATGCTGATTGACTTGAACAATATTCAGTGGCACTTCTTGCAAGCTTTGAATAACGACAAAAATACGTTCTTCCGCTTCTTCCAACCGTACATCCATTTCCTCAGGGATTCCTGGAATATTCGCACGGTTTAATAAACGATCTGTATTTTGTAATGTACGCTTTAGCCCCTCTAAATCTGCGCGTGCTTTATTTTCATCAATTCGCAGATTTTTCAACTGATTTGAGAAGCGCTCTTGCTCTTCAGCAATACGATCAATATCTTCGGTAATCTCTGCTAGCTCTTCTTGCAAGCTAGAGTAAGCTGATTTTTCTTCCTGTACACGCATCGATAATATCTCGTAGCGCTTTTGAAGTATTTCTAATTGCTTTAATCCGGCTTTTGGAATTTCGGCTTCTTTTTCTTGCAAACGGTAACTATGCTGTACATATTCGACTTCATTGCTCATATCTTTTGTTGAGCGCATCACATCTGTAATCGTCGTGTACATGCCCGCACAGTGACGTTCGACATATTTACGTGCCATTACCTCTTTTTCAAGTAAATCATAGAAATAGTCGATTTCATCATTGATTTCTTGAATACGTGGTGACACTGCTTGTAAATTTAATTCAGCAATTGCTGTTTTTAATGTATCTAATTCCCCGTCTAGTGCATCTAAGTATTCTGTCAGCTCTAAATGACGCAAATAATAATTTTGCTCTTCCATTTCACGTTGGCCGTTTCGCAGTTCATGAATCGATGTTGGAATTTTTGCTTGAATTTCCGTAAGCAATGTTGGCACTTCATTTAACAAGTTGAAAATTTCCTGTGCCTCGCTATTTAGCTGTAACACCATTTCACGTGCCTGCAAATAATTTCCCGCTTTTGTTAATTCATCGAACTCTTCAAATCTTGGTGTGAATTGCTCTAAACGCTTTTCTAAGCCTTCTAGCGCAGGGCCAAAGGAGTGTTGATGAGCTAAAATTGTCTTACGCGCTGAACGGTAATATTCTTTTAGTTGCTCCATTTCGATGCGATTCTTTTCTTCGCTGCCGATCAATTCGTCAAGCTCTGCAATAATTTGTACACGAGCTTGCTCACATTGCGTTAATTGCTGTTCAATTTCACGCTCAGTAGTAGAAGCTTTTTTAAATTGGAAGCGGTCAATATGTTCCTCTGCATCAAACAGCATTTCGTCTACTTTTGGAATTTGTTTATCCATGACATCTAGCCAACGATTGCGCCAATCTTCGAATAGCTCCTCTGTTTGCCCATTCATGTTTAATGCTTTCACTTTTGCTAACTCTTCAAAAATCGGATAATGTTGAATTTGTAATTTTTCTTTATCTAATCGTCCTATTTCTGCATTATGCTTACGTCGTACTACTAAACCGACAACTAATAATGCTAATAGTATGACGACAACAATGATGATATACTCCATTGTAAGCCCCCTAATTCCAAGAAAAGATCAATAAATTGGCTATATACGTACTACTAATATAACATGTTTTTGGGGATTTGTTTAACTATTTACATGTTTTTTTACTAGGAATCCCTTAATTTAAAAGGAGGATAATAATGCAAAAGCGAGACGGTCATATACATACACCTTTTTGCCCACACGGCAGTGACGATTCATTCGAAAGATACATTACAAAAGCCATAGAGAGTGGATTTACTGAAATTACATTTACAGAGCACGCGCCTCTACCCAACCCCTTTATCGACCCTACTCCAGACAAGGATAGTGGGATGAAACATGAATTTTTGCGTGCGTATTTCGAGCAATTGCAACGAATAAAAGAACGATACAAACAGCAGATAATTATCAATATCGGTTTAGAAGTTGATTATATTGTCGGTTTTGAAGAACAAACACGGAATTTTTTAAATGAAGTGGGGCCAATGCTCGACGATGCCATCCTTTCAGTACACTTTTTACAACACAATGCGCTTTACACATGTATTGATTTTTCTGATGAGGTGTATTTACAATTCGCACAACAAGTTGGCGGCATAAAGCCGATGTATGATTTATATTATGAAACGGTGAAGCAATCGATTTTAGCGGATTTAGGTCCATATAAACCGAAACGGATTGGACATCCGACACTCATTCATAAATTTCAACTAGCACACGATGAAACAATTGACGACCGTGTACAAATTGAGGAAGTATTACAGTTGATGAAGACACATGACTACGCGCTTGATTTCAACAGCGCTGGCTTGAGCAAATCATTTTGTAAGGAGCCGTATCCTGCGATTGAATATGCTCTTTTTGCTCAAAAAATTGGCGTCCCCATCGTTTTTGGTTCCGATGCACATACCGCAAAGGATTTACATCAGCACTATGATGTGTTACAACAAAAACTAACTTTTTAAATTTTGGAGGCTACTATGTTCGCAAAAACAACTTATAACGGCACACTTGCCGATCAGTACGACTTATTATCAAAACAGCTCGATGCATTATGCACAGGCGAAACAGATGCCATTGCGAACTACAGCAATGCTTCTGCCTTATTAAATCAATTTCTAACAGACATTAACTGGGTTGGCTTTTACTTTATGAAAGAAGGCGAGCTTGTTCTTGGACCATTCCAAGGGTTACCTGCATGTGTGCGTATCCCTGTTGGTCGTGGCGTTTGTGGGACAACAGTCGCCAAGAAAGAAACAATGGTCGTTGAAGATGTACACGCATTTCCAGGTCATATTGCTTGTGATGCTGCATCAAAATCAGAAATCGTTGTTCCGATTATTAAAAATGAGGAAGTTATCGGAGTACTTGATATCGATAGTCCAACTGAAGCACGCTTCAACGCTGAAGATCAAGCTGGTCTAGAAAAATTCGTTGCAGTATTACAAAAACATATCTAATGCCAAAAAGCTCTCCACAACAGTGGAGAGCTTTTAATGTTGTAATTCCATGGATTCTTCAAATAAACAAACACGGTTTTTCCCACTGCGTTTTGCATTATATAGCGCCGTATCTGCTTGTAAGAAAATTTCTTGAAAATCCGGGCGTAGTTGCTTATGCCATGTAATCAGCCCGGCTGAAACCGTTACAGATGGATTTGTCATTTGTGGAACTACATCTACAACCTTTTGCGCAATAGTTAATGCTTCATGATCTAAAGTATTCGGAATATAGACGGCAAGTTCTTCCCCGCCCCATCTCGAACAAATGCCACGTGTCCCAATTTCTTGCTGCAGTGCCGAACCAATTTGAACGAGCACTTCATCCCCAATTTGGTGACCATATGTGTCATTGACCTTTTTAAAATTATCAATATCAATTAATAAAAACATTCCCGAATTATCTTGTTGAATCGATTGTTCCACATAACTATCAGAAAAACTTCGTGCATACAACTTCGTTAAATGATCCCGGTCCACCATTTCCTGCAGACGATTACGTAAAATGGAGTTCGAAATCGCCAGTGATGAGTGGTGAATTAGTGATTGCATTAATTTAAAGCTATCAAATGAGAAGAAATATGGGTCACCATGTAAGACAATGCTGAAACCGTTAATTTTTTCTTCAACAATCATCGGAATGGCCATAATCGATTTGAATGGGATTTCTTCGTCAATTAAACGACTAAAATCTGCAATAAATAATGAATCTTGCGTCATTTCAAAATGTTTTTCAATATGTTCAATATAAATTTGACTTGATTCATGTCGGAAGAAATTCGTACAGGCTTTCGTTGTATTAAATTGATTGCCCTCTTTAAAGAAGAAACCCAATTCCATTGGCTGGAATGATTTTAAAAGTTGCTTTTGTAAAAATAGCAGCATTTCATTAATGGATAGCTTCATATTTAAGCGATGTGACGTTTCATTGATTAATTGTAAATCACTCACGAGTCGGTGTGACTGATGATAGAGTTTTGCATTTTCTAGTGCGTTGCCCGAAGCCTGGGCGAGCATACGAATAAATTCTTTTTCTGTATATGTAAATACATATTCAATTGGTGCTTTTACTTGTAAAATACCGTAAATTGCTTGTCTTCCTTTAATTGGCGCATTTAATAAACGGTAGCTTAGCTCAGTTACTTCATCTTCCTTCATCTCACCCGAAACAAATGATTCAATTGTAGATGGACGCTCTGACAAATAATCGAATGGCTTAATGTGCACGCGCGTCTGACGATCTTGATCATTGGATAAAATGAGCTCTACTTCAAAATCCGTGAAGTTTTCTTCGATTGTTACAAGTACGTTTTCTAAAATAACGTCAATATCCATTGTTGAATGGAATAAGTCCGTGATGTTGTACAATTTGCGGTATTTATTTTCATTTGATTTCACTTCGTAGGTATGGAGTAAAAACTGATAGGCATTTGAGATTTCTTCAATTATTTCAGGCGTTAAATCCATTTGATTTGTAGGGTATTCATAGTTAAAAATAAGGATTGCTAAAATTTTTTCTTCTACAATTAATGGCATCGCATGTGTATAATTTAAAAAATCTGGGTACTTTTTAAATCCCTCTGGTATTTCGCATATATTTTGTCCATTTAAAAATGGCTGTACTTCGCTTAATGTGAGCTCAAATGAAAATTTATGTTCTTTGAAATTCGGTTTCAGTACATCATTACTCACTCGAAATAAAAAGCAATCTTGCATTGCAAAGTTTTTAATTAAACTTTTTTCTAATAAAATAAAATATTCATTAGCTCTGCCTTGTTGTTTGTTAATAAGATTACTAACACTCAAGACATCAGATTTAAACCGGTCAACAAACAGCTGATAATCTACCATTTAATCACCTTTTCTTTCAACATATGCCTTTTTTACACTACCTATTGTTTAAATTAAGTATACACATTTCATGCCTATTTGACCATTTATTTTGTTGTAATTTTCTATTTTCAAAAATTAATACACATAATCCAAACAAAATATAGCACTTTAGTTCAATTAACCTCCAGTATAACTAGGTGTTTAACCCTAATTTAATTAGTGTATTCATGATTATTCTTTTACTCAAATAAATCATTTGGCGTGCATCACTCTAATCAGTTGACGTCTACTAAAAAAAAAGATACAATAGCCTTTGTGTAAAATGAATGCAGTAGTTGTATAGCTTATTTGTGTATTTTGTTCCTTCTATGTTAATAGAATGGTGTATTGCGTAACCCTTTAGGCTGCATGGGCGAAGATACATGAAAATAAAATACCTCATAAGACAGGGTACAACTGGTTTTTTCTTTTACAACAAAAACCAAATTTGAAGGAGGAGACACAATTATGTCTCGTTATACAGGTCCATCTTGGAAACTTTCTCGTCGCTTAGGTATTTCTTTAAGCGGTACAGGTAAAGAAATCGCAAAACGCCCATACGCACCAGGTCAACACGGCCCGAATGCTCGCGGTAAAAAATCAGAATACGCTTTACAATTAACTGAAAAGCAAAAGTTACGTCACACTTACGGCATGACTGAGCGTCAATTCAAAAACGTATTCAACAAAGCTGCTAAATTAAAAGGTCTACACGGTGAAAACTTCATGATCCTTCTTGAAACTCGCCTTGACAACTTAGTTTACCGTTTAGGTTTAGCTCGCACTCGTCGTGCAGCTCGTCAATTAGTTAACCACGGTCACATCTTAGTAGATGGTAAACGTTTAGATATCCCATCTTACTCAGTAAAACCAGGTCAAACTATTTCATTACGTGAAAAATCAGCTAACTTAACAGTTGTTGCTGAATCAATCGAAGTTAACAACTTCTTACCTGAATATGTATCATTCGATGCTGACTCTAAAGTAGGTACTTTCGTACGTTTACCAGAGCGCTCTGAATTACATGCTGAAATCAACGAACAATTAATCGTAGAGTACTACTCTCGTTAATCGTAACGAATCTCAGTCAAAAACCACCAAACATAATGTTTGGTGGTTTTTTTACGTTCTCAAAACAAAAGGGGGCGTCTGGAAAGTGTTATTTTTCGGACAGTGCTTCACTCATGTATTAATTATCCGCGATGGCGCGGTGGTCGGAATAAATTCCCACCATCCTCGGCGCAAAAAGGGATTGACCAGAAGGCTTTCTGGCCTAAAATAATTAGCATTAACAGCGAGGCAAAAAATGCTTTCCACTTCGAAATTTTATGCACTTCCGAAGTTCCGACAATTGTTAATACACACACCCAAACAGTTACGATAACAATAAATGTCCAGCAAACAAACTGCAATAGTAAATCGCTCATTTGTGGCGGCATGTACGCTATATTAAAAAATGATTGCGGTGCAAATTGCATCCAAAACAAAATCATCGGTAAAATCCAAATATACGGCACCATCGTCATGCTGATCATGCGGAACATTTGTTTAAACTTCCCTACCCCACCAAATAGTTTTGCAAATAATGTTAATACCCCAGCACCTATAAATGTGGAAAGAAAGTATACGATAAAACTTGATAGAAATGTTGAATAAACAATAGCACCTAATGTATATTCCCCGGTGAATTCCATCCCAACAAAGCTAATTAAATTACTTGCAAACACACCTATCAAGCCAACAAAAATGAAGTATGATAGGTTTTTTGTCGTTAATACGTAGCGAATTGTCTCACGTGGCTTTAGCGCAATACTTAAAATCGCGTGACGATCATCGACCACTGTATTTTGTTCAATAGCCAAAATAGAACCTCCTAAAAATATGTATAATATCTATTATACTAATATCATACAGGGGATTCAAAGTTATTGAAGCACAAATCTATCTAGCTCACTATTTCTCTCCCTTTAGAGAAACATAGCCAGCTTCTTCAATTAACGCTTGCCCTTCCTCAGATAAAATCCAGTCAATGAGCAATTTCACATTCCCCCGCGGTTCACCTGCTGTGACAATATAAAATTCCGAGGCAATTGGATAACTATTTGCGCGAATCGTTTCTTTCGTAGGTTCGACACCGTTTAGCTTAAGTAGCTTGATTTCATTATTTTTCACCATTTCATTTGAATAATAACGGAATGTATAGCCAATCGCATTTTTATAGTTTTTGTACTGTGATACCTCATGAATAATTCCACCCATCCCGCTTGCCACGTCTTCACTTGGTGCTTCCATTAATGGTGTATCACCCATTAAACGCTGTAGTGCGGTTTGTGAGCCACTATCAGCCGGACGCTGAAAGGCGCGGATTTTTTCATTATCTCCATCGACTTCAGACCAATTTGTAATCTCTCCTGCATAAATGCCTTTTATTTGCTCTAAAGAAAGCTCATCAATGTCATTTTTCGCATTCACAAAAAATACAAAGGCTTCTCTACCAATCGGTGTTAAATGAAACGTAACGCCTTGATTTTTCGCGCGTTCAATTTGCTGATCAGATGGTCCTGCCACAAAAATCATGTCGACGTTGCCATAGATTAAATTATCATATGCGCCGTGCGTTTGGTTGACCATCACTTCACTCGCATAGGGGTTATATGTTTTTTCTGGATATACGGCCTCTGCAACGGCAGCGTATAATGGATACAGTGCGGTTGCCCCGTCCATGATTGGTAAGTTATCTTGTAATTTTAACGAAGCCGGCTTATCTAAGCGCACGATATTGCTTTCTTCCACAAACGGCTCGTACTGATAAATATTCACTTCCGCGCCTACTGTTGAAACGCGGCTATCAATCCATTTCATCGCAGGCTGTATAGAGGTTGCAATGACCACAATCGCTACAATGCCCCAATACAGTTGTACACGCTTTTTCCGATTGATAAAGAAATCAAATAGTTGGAGCACAAAGCCAATATACAAACTGGCCACTACTGCAACAAACAATGGTAAATAATGCATTCCACCACTTAACGCAATCATAAAAAATGCAATAAACGAAAAGAAACCTACCGTAATCAATACTAAAATCGATACGGCAATTTTTCCTCCATAAGATTTTTCCACCATCATCCCTCCTCTTTTATAGTGTAATTTTACACTATATGTTTAGAATTACAACTGAAAAGCGAAAAATATTCCCTTTATTTGGTACACAAAAAATAAAATAAGTTATTCTAATTGAATCCGTTCTGCTACGCTACTTTGGTATAAAGTGAACTTCAGTAAAAAATGATGAAGTAAATAAAACGAAAAGCTGTTCCTTTTAAAATAAGGCTACTTTTAATCAAAAGGAATATAAAAAGAATCCTTTAATAAAAAAATTCTTATCGATAGTAGATCATTGATTTAAAGTATAGTGGATTAATAAGGGAATACTTTTTCACCCTCCGAAAAGCCTGCTCCTGTCGCTCTGCTTTCGTCGCAAAAGAACAATCAATTCACAAGGCATTTGATTGTTCTTTGCCTCGCGTAAGCGCAAGCGGCTTTATTTTGTGTTCTTCACTTTACTTTATTACGAGGGCAAAAGTTTATGATTGGCGGGCCTCGCATGCGGCATTAGAGAAAGTGGTAGAGACACGTACGACGTGGCTCTAACGCTTTCATGCCGTAGCCCGCCAATCAA
>SMEP01000322.1_pt1 | contig 10818 bp, 11 predicted proteins | sample 2456231 | NCBI WGS metagenome assembly SMEP01 (sample SAMN10132595, study PRJNA489261) | soil metagenome | isolation source: day1 control-silty clay loam soil ammended with raw manure from dairy cow... | place: USA | collected 2015-05-15
GGCGTTCGAACGATTACCCAGCTTGTCTTTCAGCCTGCGTATATAGCGACGGTTCAGACCGTGCTCGGTATAGCGCGGCATGAGAAAGCAGGAAAACTGTTCATGCTCGCGAGCCAGTACCAGATGAGCATCGGCCTGCGGCACGGAGAAAAACCATTTATGCCCATAGAGACGAAAGGCATCGCCATCGGGATGGGCCTCAGTGGTGCAGCCACGCAGGTCAGAGCCGCCTTGCATTTCTGTCATGCCCATTCCTAAAAGCACGCTGCGCTTTTGGGTCATTACCTGACTGGAAGGGTCGTACTGATTTTGGTCCAGCTGGGCGGCCCATTCCTGAAACGGGTCCGCCTGCAAGAGAGGGGCGGCGGCACGAGTCATGGTTAAAGGGCATAGGGTGCCAGCCTCGATCTGGCCGTGCATATAAAAGCTCATGGCCCGTTCCAGATGCTGACCGGGCTGCGTCTGGTGAGGCCAAATATGCAGGCCCTGCTCCATGCCCAGACTCATCAAGTGATGCCAGGAGGGGTGAAAGTCCACCTGATCCATGCGCTGACCTTGCGCTGACCAGCCACGCCACTGCGGTGGCTCTTGATTAGCCAGAGCCCCCTGCTCACGCCAATAAGCCGAGCCCAATTTTCGACCGTAGTCCGCCAGTCCCGCCTGAGCCTTGTTTGACGCCAGTTTTTTTTGCCAAAGCGGTAAAACCGGGTCCTCGCCAAACAGATCATCGTCCATCAAATCCGGCACCTGATTCTGTAACTGCTGTTTCAGATCCATCACGCCTCCTTGATATCAGCCCCCGGCTCTTTCTATCCCTGTCTTACGCTAGAGCCATTTGGCCTTCTTGAATTTCCAGTATAAAAAGCCGCAAACGCTCCCCATCAGGCCCAAGGCCAAGGGGTAACCCAGCGCCCACTCCAACTCCGGCATGAATTTGAAGTTCATGCCGTAAATACCCGCCAATGCCGTTGGCACCGCCAATATAGCGGCCCAGGCTGCCAGCTTGCGGGTGGTATCTGTTTGCTGCATCTGTCCTATCATCAAGCCACCTTCAAACGCGAAGGCCAGGGCTTGGCGCAAGCTATTGATAAACTCAGAGGTGCGAGCAATGCGGTCTGCTACCTCACCAAAATAAGCCCGGCTTTCAGCATCTACATATGCCAGCTCAATCCGCGACAAACGACGGCTCAATTCCGCCAGGGGCGACACCACGTTATAAACACGCAGCAAATCCCGTCGCAAACGGTAAATGCGCCGCACATCGTTCTCTTTGAAGCCACGGATCAAAAATTGCTGCTCGATGGCTTCTACCGCTTTTTCAGTTTGCTCCAGACAGGCCTGATACTGATCCACAATCAAATCCAACAATTCCGATGCCACAAAATCGCTACCGCGTGCCAGCAGTTCCGGAGTGCTTTCCAGCCGGGCGCGCAGTTGCAAATAATTGCTGTTGGAGCCACGGCGCACGGTCAACAACAAACCGTGCGCAATCAATATCTGGGTGGTACCAAAAATGGGCCGCAGCTCTTTCAAGCCCAAGGTTATCGCCACCACAATCAGGCAATTACTAAATTCCAGCAATTTGGGACGACGATGCGGAGCAATCAATTCCTCGATTACGTTCTCTGGCAGGCCAAGCTGAGCCCCAATCTCGCGCAAGCTCGCCTCGCTGGGATCTTTCAGGCCTATCCAGATAAATCCATCTTGCGAAGGATCATGACCAGGCAAATGGTGGATATCCAAAGCCTGGGCTGGCTGGCCAGATCGATAGCGATACGCGGCCACCACCACATCCTGTGCATCAGGGGTGACCGGAGCTATTTCGTCCATGCTGTCTCCTTGCAGACAAAGCAGATTTTTTTGTTCGATAATAGCACTGCCCTACCTCGGCACTGCGACAGTAGCAACTTGCAAGGAAAGACATGAAATCACGATCCATCCTGTGCCTTGGCGCACTGATTCTGGCTGTGGGCGTGGGTTTGGGCGCCTTCGGTGCCCATGCTCTGCGCGCCATGGTTGATGCCTCTGCGCTGGCAACCTGGCATACCGCCGTACTGTATCAATTGCTGCATGGTCTGGGTCTGTTGCTGATCGCCGCCTTGGGCTCGCAACTGAATCCGGCCTGGCAATCCCGCAGTGCTATTTTCATGCTGGCCGGCGTGCTGATTTTCAGTGGCAGCCTGTACATTCTGGTACTAAGCGGCGTGAAATGGCTGGGTGCAATTACCCCTATCGGCGGGGTGGCCATGATTCTGGCCTGGCTCTTTCTGGCTATGGGCGCCTGGCGCGGCAAGGGCGCCTGACCCAAGGCGTCTGTCTCCGTATAATGGGGCGCATATTCTGCCTACCAGGAGCGCCCTGTGTCTGATTCCGCTTTTTCTCTACGTGAATTTACCCGCCAACTGCCCAAGGCCGAACTGCACCTTCATATTGAAGGTACGTTGGAACCGGACTTGATCTTCAAGCTGGCCCAGCGCAATCACATTACGCTGCCCTACCCCGATCAGGCCAGCCTGCACGCCGCCTACCAGTTCACCGATCTGCAGTCCTTTCTGGATCTGTATTACGCCGGGGCGGGCGTACTGATTACGGAACAAGACTTTTTCGACATGACCTGGGCCTACTTTCTGCGTGCCCAAGCCGATGGCATTGTCCATGCTGAAATCATGTTCGACCCCCAAACCCATACGGCACGCGGGGTTGCCATGGAAACCGTCTTTGCTGGTCTGGCTCGCGCAGCGCGTCAGGCCAAGTCTGAACTGGGTATCAGCAGCTATCTGATTCTGAGCTTTCTGCGCCACCTGAGCGAGGCCGACGCCTTCGCCACGCTGGAAACCGCCCTGCCCTTACGCGAACACTATGCAGATCTGTGGATTGCTATTGGCTTGGACTCCTCGGAAAAGGGCAATCCCCCAGCCAAGTTCGAGAAGGTCTATGCCCGCTGTCGCGAGCTGGAATTCCGGCTGGTAGCCCACGCGGGTGAAGAAGGTCCGGCCAGCTATGTGCGTGACGCACTTCAACTATTAAAAGTAGAACGCATCGACCATGGCGTACGTAGCCAGGATGACCCGGCCTTGATGCAGTACTTGATCGACCACGCCATTTCCCTGACGGTCTGTCCCCTGTCCAACATCAAGCTCAAGGTCTTTGACAGCCTGGACGAGCACAATCTGAAGCACTTACTGGATCGCGGCCTGAACGTGTGCGTAAACTCGGACGACCCAGCTTATTTTGGCGGTTATCTGCTAGACAACTATATGCAGACAGCCCAAGCGCTAGACCTGCAAGCCTCGGACCTGCGCACCCTGGCAGCCAACAGCCTGCGTTCTTCCTTCCTACCCAAAGCACAACAGCAAGCCTGGCTGAACAAGCTGGAGAATGTGCCCTCTAATGACTGAACCTGCGCTTTACCTGCCAAGAGCGTTCTTTGCCCGTGATCCGCGCTACGTCGCCCTGGAATTGCTGGGCAAAACCCTGGTTTTGAATGACGCACGCGGCCAGCGCTGCGCCACCATTGTCGAGACTGAAGCCTATCTAGGTCCGCAAGATCAGGCTGCACACAGCCGACGCGGCATCACAGAGCGCACTAGGCTGATGTTCGGGCCGGCTGGCTATGCCTACGTGTATCTGATTTACGGCCTGCATCACTGCATGAATATAGTCAGCGGTGTGGAAGGGGATGGCACAGCCGTACTGCTGCGGGCTGCGGAATGGGTCTTGCCACAAAGCGGGCCCTCTTTGTCTGGTCCCGGTCGCCTGTGCAAGGGACTGGAAATCGACAAGGGCTATAACGGCGCAGATGCCTGCACCGCCAAGCTGCATTGGCTGGATGCCCCCGCCCTGCCCCCAGAGCAAATCCAGATCGGCCCGCGTATTGGTGTGGACTACGCAGGCGCCTGGGCCAAGGCGCCATTGCGCTATGCCATTGCCCAACATCCAGAGGTATCGGCCAAGCCAGGCAAAGCCGCCACAAAAGGCAGTACAAAGGGCCTTAAACGCCCCGCCTAGAACAGGTATTATTAATCCTTCAAGCTGAATCCTTCCCAGCTGCTTTTAAGGATTTCCCATGCGACTCTCCGTTCTACTTAGCGTATTTCCCGCCGTTTTGCTGGCCGCTTGCACCGCCACGGGCAATAGCGCACAAACTGGTTCAACATCTTCGTTCAGCAACGCCTCGGGCGGCGTATGCAATGCAGATGCCTTAAACCCGACCGGTCAGACGGCCAGCCAAAGTCAGATCGAACGATTGGTCAAACAAACAGGTGCGGCACAAGCCCGCATATTGGCTCCGGACCGCATGTACACCACCGACTACGACCCAACCCGCCTGAACATTCGAGTCGATGCGCAAAACCAGATTATCTCTGCTTACTGCGGCTGATCAGAACATGACCCACGAACAAGCTCAAAACCTGCTCGACACGCTCTTCGCCCCCTGGGTGCAAGCGCTGAAGTTGCGCGTGGAACAGATTACAGAGGACGGCGTGGTGCTACGTCTGCCTTTTTCGGATCAGCTGACCCATGTGGCCGGTGTGGTCTGCGGCCAGGTTTATATGGCTGCAGCCGACACAGCCATGGTGCTGGCCATCAGTCAGAGCCTGGGGGAATTTCGTCCCATGACCACCGTTTCACTGAATACCAGCTTTGTGCGCCCAGTCAGCCAGGGAGATGTATTGGTTCACGCCCAGGTTCTGAAACGTGGCAAAAGCATGGTGTTTGGCGACATCAAGCTGCAAGACGAGCAAGGCCGACTCGTCGCCCACGCCACTACCACCTACGCCTTACTACCCGGCTGATCGTGCCCCAGCCCATTTCTGACCCGGCCAAGACAGACTCTGACACAAAACAAATGGTCGGGCGGTTTGTCATAGCGGGCTTGCCCCGACTATCATCGTCATAGCACGCTGGCCGCAGGCAGGGTCCTGGGGAAGCTGCCTTATCCGATTCTTTGTTGATCGCATTTCTGGAGTAAATCAAATGGCAAAAGTCCTGGTTCTCTATTATTCCGCCTACGGCCACGTTGAAAAAATGGCTCAAGCGGTTGCCGAAGGCGCACAAAGCGCTGGCGCTACGGTCGACATCAAGCGTGTCCCCGAACTGGTCCCTGAAGCTGTGGCCCAGAAAGCGAACTTCAAGCTGGACCAAGCAGCGCCGGTGGCCACCATTGCGGATCTGGAAAACTACGACGCCATTATTGTCGGTACCGGCACCCGTTTCGGGCGTATCAGCTCGCAGATGGCCAGCTTCCTGGATCAGGCCGGGGGCCTGTGGGCACGCGGCGCACTCAATGGCAAGGTAGGCGGTGCCTTTACCTCTACCGCCACCCAACACGGTGGGCAGGAGCTCACGCTGCTGTCCATTATTCATAACCTGATGCACTTTGGCTTGATCGTTGTCGGCCTGCCCTACAGCTTTGCCGGCCAGACGCTAATCAACGAGGTGACCGGCGGCAGCCCCTACGGCGCATCCACCATTGCCGGTGGCGACGGTTCGCGTCAGCCCAGCCAGAACGAACTGGATGGCGCACGCTTCCAGGGCCGTCATATCGCTGAAATTGCAATCAAGCTGAAAGGCTAAACGGAGTACACAGATGGGCATGATGATAGATGGACAATGGCATAGCAAAGAGCCTGCCAGCAGCACGGCGTCCGATACGTTTCAACGTGCTCAGTCTGTGTTCCGGGACTGGATTACCGCCGATGGCGGTCCCGGTCCCGACGGCCAGACGGCTCAACCCGCCCAGGCCAATCGCTACCACCTGTATGTCTCCCTGGCCTGCCCCTGGGCGCATCGCACCCTGATCATGCGCGAGCTGAAAGGACTGCAAAAACTGATTTCGGTGTCTGTGGTCAACCCCATCATGGGCGAGCAAGGCTGGACCTTTGAGCCTGCGCAAGGCGTGGTGGCCGACCCGGTCATGGATGTCCAATTCTTGTATCAGCTCTACGCCCAGGCAAACCCACAATTCACAGGCCGGATTACGGTGCCCGTCTTGTGGGACAAGCAGCGTGGCACGATTATCAATAATGAATCTGCCGAGATTATCCGTATCTTCAATACGGCTTTTGACAGCCTGGGAGCCAATAAGGTGAACATGGCTCCGGCTGACTTGTTGCCACAAATTGACCAGATCAACGCCCATGTCTATGACACCGTGAACAACGGTGTTTATAAAGCCGGTTTTGCCCGCTCACAGGCGGCGTATGACAGTGCTGTCCATGCCTTGTTCGATAGTCTGGACGGACTGGAATCCCGTTTAGCCCAGCAACGTTATCTGACAGGCACGCAGCTGACCGAGGCGGACTGGCGTCTGTTCACCACCTTGATTCGCTTTGATCCAGTTTATGTCGGCCATTTCAAATGCAATCTGCGCCGTCTGATTGACTACCCGAATCTGTGGAACTACATGCTGGAACTGTATCAAATGCCCGGCGTAGCCAGCACAGTCAGTTTGGACCATATCAAGACCCATTATTACAGCAGCCACCAGCACCTGAATCCAAGCGGGATCGTGCCGGCTGGCCCTATTCTGGATCTGAACGGGCCCCACGGACGCGGTCACTTACCCGCCCAGCCAGGGCCCCTGCATATCGGTCTTCAGTAACCAGGACGGTCAAAAATATCAGGGTTCAGCAAAATCGAGCGGTCTACCTGATTGATATCAGTCCGACCGCAAAAGGCCATAGAGACATCCAGCTCGTTAGCCATCAACTTCAACAAACGAGCGACACCGGCCTGCCCTGCGGTTCCCAATGCATACAAGAAAGCACGCCCGATCATGGAACCTTGCGCACCCAATGCGCGTGCCCGCAACACATCCTGACCACTGCGGATACCGCCATCCACCAGAACTTCAATCCGGTCGCCGACTGCTTTGCTAATCGCCGGCAAGCAAGAAATTGAGGATGGCGCACCATCCAGCTGACGGCCTCCATGGTTGGACACAATCAGGGCATCCGCACCGCTATCAACGGCGTAGCGCGCATCGTCCGCATCCATAATGCCTTTAACGATCAACTTGCCGCCCCAGGCATTCTTGATCCATTCAATGTCCTTCCAACTCAGGCTCGGATCAAACTGTTCCGCCGTCCAGGTAGACAGGGAACGCAAGTCCGATACACCTTTGGCATGGCCGACAATATTGCCAAAGCTGCGACGCTGTGTGCCCAACATCTTGCGGCACCAGTAAGGCTTGGTGGCCAGATTCAATAAATTGGGAATTGTCAGACGGGGAGGCGTGGTCAGGCCATTTTTGATGTCTTTGTGACGCTGGCCCAAAACCTGCAAATCCAGGGTCAATACCAGAGCCGAACAATTGGCGGCCTTAGCACGTGCGATCAGGTTTTCAATAAAACTGCGGTCGCGCATCACATACAGCTGAAACCAGAACGGCGCACGAGTCGCCTGGGCCACATCCTCCAACGAGCACACGCTCATGGTGGACAAGGTGAAAGGAATCCCAAAGTCGCGTGCGGCCAAGGCGGCCAGCATTTCACCATCGGCGTGCTGCATGCCGGTCAAGCCTGTCGGCGCAATCGCCAAAGGCATGGCCACATCCTGGCCCAGGAGCGTAGTCCTTAAGCTACGGCGATCAATATCTACCGCGACGCGCTGTTTGAATTTCAGCTTATGAAAATCCTGCTCGTTCGCATGGTAAGTGCCCTGCGTCCAAGAGCCGGAGTCAGCGTAGTCATAAAACATCTTGGGCACGCGGCGTTTAGCTGCCAGGCGGAAATCTTCAGTGCAGGTAATTTTCGACAGATCCATTACATTGGGCTCCAAAACAATGGCGTAATAATGCGACTTTGTTCCCTAGGGGGCAAGTCATCCCGTACAGACTGTTCGATGTTTCTGCCTGCTCTGTTTGCCTGCGCCTGCCAAATAAAGAGGTCCACCAGCTCCCGGAAGGGCTACAAGCCTTATGGCTGGCGATTTTCCAGCCTGTTCGCATCCCGAAAAATCAAAAAATAGACTATTTCAGTAAAAAACACGGCTATTTTGGTGACAAGCAAAAATAGCCGTGCTATAGTTCCACTTCTTTAGCGGCTGTAGCTCAGTTGGATAGAGTACTTGGCTACGAACCAAGGGGTCGTGGGTTCGAATCCTGCCAGCCGCGCCATATTTAGTAAAAAAGCCATTTCTTCGGAAATGGCTTTTTTGCTTTCTACTCAGACATCTGGCAGAAGAGAGATCCACTGTGTCACCCAAGCCTCCACCGACGAGAGCGATGCGAGCAGGCTTGAACGAAAAAACAGAGTACGTAGCAGTCGTCATGGTGCACGGCTGTTAGACAATTACTACCGCTTTCCACCCGCATTCTGCAAACCACGCTTGGGTGGTATTGGCTGCGATACCCAGGCCATCAAACTCTTCATCCAGGAAATAGTCTTCGTGGAAGGCGTCCATCTTGCCTAAACCAATAGAAAGCTCCATGGCCCTACCGGGAAAAATAGAAGGGTCGCTACTCTCTACCTTATTATTGTCGCCACTGTAGTAAACCCATGCCGACGGGGTTTCCAGGCCGTCTTCACCAAAGAAGATTTGCACCTCGGCATCCGCAACGCTATCTGGCACAGGCAAGGCGAACAAGGTACGTAGCTCGGTAATGAGATGCTTTGAAGCGCGTTCCAAACACCGCTTATAACGCAGCTGAAACTGTGCTGTACTTAACCCGAATGGAACCATGCCTGTAACTCCTGATGCAGTTAAATTGCGGCTTATTGACTTGTGGCAGCCGCATCATCACGTGCGACCCTGACACATCAGCCACGAAGATTAATGGCTCCATTCCCGAACCAGCAAGTCACTCCCGCATCGGTAAGGTCGTCAATACCACAGCTTAAAAACACTACAAAATGCCGGGTTAAATCCGCATTAGCCTGCTCCTCAGCCCCGCCAAAACCTTATTTTCTGGTATTTGTAGAAAAATTTCGCACTTATTTCAAGAAAATTGCTTTTTAGGCTTGTCATGCTGATAAATAGTCTGCTATAGTTTCACTTCTTTAGCGGCTGTAGCTCAGTTGGATAGAGTACTTGGCTACGAACCAAGGGGTCGTGAGTTCGAATCTTGCCAGCCGCGCCATATTCAAGTTGGTTTCTTTATTGAAATCAGCGACCAGAGTTAGAACTCGTGGGGTCAAACCCAATGGATGAGACTCTGAAAAGATCAGCCCTGATGACATCGTCATCAGGGCTTTTTCTTTGCCTGTTATCTTCTGCCTTGTCTTCTTGTTCAGACAGCGGTCAGATCAAAGCGGCCGAGCACTACATCGCGCACAATATGCATTGCACTTTCAACTCCAGCCTGTCCAGCATCACAGCAGCGGCCGGTGTAAAGTAGCGACTTCCAGCAGACTGAAAGTAGCGGGCCCGCCTATAAGAGCTGAGCTCCTCTGCCTGACCGGACTTTTCTTAATCCACAGGATTGACCATGTTTGAGCGCACAACACTTCTTTTGCCTTTAGCGGCCCTTCTTCTTGCCAGCGCCAATAGCTACGCCCAAGAAAGCAGCCCTGCCACTCAGCTGGCCCAAATGGGGGGTGCGATGCATGCGGCGGCTCAAGTCTGTGGCGACCGCAGCGAAGCACAGTTGCAAGAGATGAAAAGACAGCAGAAAGTCTCCATTCAAAGCATGGGTCTGACTGACGAGGATTTTGACAAAGCCTTTGACCAAGGCCTTGAACGTGCTCGCCAGGATCTGGAAAAAGCCAGCCCCGAGCAACGCAGCAAGATGTGCGAACAACTGCGCTCCGGCCCCAAATTCTAAGTACGCTCTAAACAAGAAAGCGCTCTGGCCCGCAAGGAACCAGAGCGCTTTTTACTATCAGCACGACTAACTTATCGTTATAGCGCCTTGACCATATCCTCAATGGTCTTTTTGGCGTCGCCAAACACCATCATGGTCTTGTCCATATAGAACAGCTCATTATCCAGACCGGCATAACCCGCCGCCATGGAGCGCTTATTCACAATCGGGTTAACCACATCGTTCGCTCCCAGAACCAGCACCACATCGGTCTGAGCAAACTCGCTATTGATGTCGTCCATTTCAAAGACCTGCTCGTAAGGCATTTCCGCCTCAGCCAGCAAGACGTTCATGTGCCCTGGCATACGGCCTGCCACCGGGTGAATGGCGTAGCGCACCGTCACGCCCTGGCTGGTCAACTTGTCCGACAGTTCTTTCAACGCGTGCTGAGCACGCGCCACGGCCAAGCCATAACCCGGCACAATCACCACCGATTCGGCATTGCTCATCATGAAAGCGGCATCTTCAGCACTGCCGGATTTCACCGAGCGGCTGCCCTGATCCGCGCCGCCAGCCGATGCTTCAGGATTAGCACCAAAGCCGCCCAGAATCACGTTGAAGAAGGCACGGTTCATGGCCTTGCACATGATGTAGGACAGAATGGCACCGGAGGAGCCCACCAGCGAACCGGCAATGATCAACATGGAGTTGTTCAGGGAGAAACCAATCCCGGCTGCTGCCCAACCCGAGTAGCTGTTCAGCATGGACACTACCACCGGCATATCCGCGCCCCCAATCGGGATGATCAACATCACACCCAGCAGGAAGGACAAGACCAACAACACGCCAAACGCCCACCATGCCTGGGTCATCACGAAGATGACTCCGCAGGCCAAGGCCAGCAGCCCCAACAACAGATTCAACCAGTGCTGACCTTTAAAGGTTACAGGAGCGCCTTGGAACAGGCGGAACTTGTACTTACCTGACAGCTTGCCAAAGGCAATGACCGAACCGGAGAAGGTAATGGCCCCGACCAATGCACCTAGAGCCAATTCTACGCGGTTGCCCATAGG
>SMEP01000277.1_pt1 | contig 10807 bp, 11 predicted proteins | sample 2456231 | NCBI WGS metagenome assembly SMEP01 (sample SAMN10132595, study PRJNA489261) | soil metagenome | isolation source: day1 control-silty clay loam soil ammended with raw manure from dairy cow... | place: USA | collected 2015-05-15
CATTTAAAACTGTCTTCACTTGAGCATATGATCACGCTAACCGGCAGTATTTCAATTGAACCGGCATCGATTCCATTGAACATTAAAGTGATCTTGCTGGCCGAGCCTGAAATTTATTATGAAATTCTAGAGCTTGAACCGGAGCTGGGCAGCATCTTTAAAATCCGTGCTGATTTTACCGATACATTACAACGTAATGACGACAACGAGCAGGCCTATATGCAGCTGATTGCCGACTATGTGCAATCGGATAAATTATTGCCTTTTGACCGTTCTGCTTTGGCTGCACTGCTCACAGATTCCAGCCGTCAGGCCGAAGACCAAAGCTCACTATCATTACATGCCCTGACCTTGGGTGACCTGATTCGTGAAGCGCATCATCATGCCTTTCAGGCCGGTGACAAGATGGTCTCGGAAAAACATATCAATACTGCACTCGATCATCGTAAATATCGCTTAGGCTATTTACGTGAGTTGTACTGGCAGGATCTGACCCGTGGTACACAGCTAATCGAAACCCGTGGCCATCGTCTGGGACAGATTAATGCTTTGTCGGTAATTCATTATGCCGATGTCGAATTTGGCCTTCCTTCACGCCTGACTGCTTCGGTGTATCAAGGGGGTGGTGACATTCTCGACATTGAGCGCAGTGTGGAACTCGGTGGCTCCTTGCATGCCAAAGGCGTGTTATTGATGTCGTCTTTCCTGAAAGCACATTTTGGTCGTGAACAGACCCTGCACTTCTCTGCTGCGCTGGCCTTTGAACAAAGCTATGGTCAGGTCGATGGAGACAGTGCCACAGTCGCGGAACTGTCTGCCCTGCTCTCTGCGATTAGCCAGTTACCGATTGATCAATCCTGGGCCATTACCGGCTCTATGAACCAGTTGGGACAAGTACAGCCAGTGGGCGGTGTCAATGCCAAAATTGAAGGTTTCTTTGATGCCTGCAAGCTGCAAGGTCTGACCGGCAAACAAGGCGTGATTATTCCACGTCAGAATATGCAGCATCTGATGCTGCGTAAAGATGTCACCATTGCTGTCGAAGAAGGTCAGTTCCATATTCACGCGATTGATACCATTGATCAGGCGCTGGAAATCCTGATGGCGCGTCCGGTCGGCACCTTGGATAAAAAAGGTCGCTATAGCAAAAATTCAATCTATGCCGCGGTGATGGCACAGCTGGATTACTGGCAAGCGATTGAAGATGGTGGTGAGCTGGTCGAATTACCGAAGAAAAAGAAAAAAAAGAAGAAGAAAAAAGACAAGAAGCAAATTGTTGAGCCACACACTGAACTTGAAGCAGGTCATGCAATAGCCCAAAAGCCAAATGCAGCAACAGAAGATTAATCCGGTCGTTGCTCTATCTTTAAAATAGCAATAAAAAAGCGCTTCTCAATGAAGCGCTTTTTTAACATCTGGCTTGATTTAAATCTTAATTTAATTAAGCATCAGCTGCCGGGCTGTACTGTTCAACCAAAGGCTTTAATTCACCTTTTTGGAACATGTCGAGCATGATATCGCTCCCACCGATCAACTCACCATTGATCCAAAGCTGTGGAAATGTCGGCCAGTTGGCGATTTGTGGTAACATCGCACGAATGTCCTGATTTTCCAGAATGTTTACATAAGCAAACGGACGACCAATCTGACTGAGTGCTTCTACTGCACGTGCAGAAAAACCACATTGTGGAAATTGCGGTGTGCCTTTCATATAAAGAAGTACTGCATGTTTAGCAATTTGGTCACGAATTAACGCTTCGGTATCGCGTGCTTGTTCAGTCATTGATAAATCCTCAACTCATCTGTCTGGCATTATACCCAAATCCAGACAAAACAGTATGTCTAAAGCAATAATTCCAATTTTATTTACAATTACCCTTTAAATCTGAGCGGGTTTTTGCTTATATAAGTTTTTCTTTCCACCTAACAGTTAAGAGTTAGTCATGAATAATATTACCCTCGCACCGGTACAAACTGATCAACCTTCTCACTTGATGCCTGTATTTGGCCGTCAACCGATCAGCTTTGTCCGAGGACGAGGTGCATATCTTTATACCGAAGATGGTACAGAGTATTTAGATGCATTAACCGGAATTGCAGTATGTGGTCTGGGTCATGCGCATCCAGTCATTGCCGAAGCAATTGCTGATCAGGCTGCGACCTTGATTCATACCAGCAACCTGTTTGAAGTGCCTTGGCAAACTGCGGCAGCACAAAAACTGGCCGAAGTCGCGGGTATGGAAGAAGTATTCTTCTCCAACAGTGGCGCAGAATCAAATGAAGGTGCAATCAAAATTGCACGTAAATTCGGTCATATGCAAGGCATTGCTTCACCCAAAATTATTGTGGCGGATCGTTCTTTCCATGGCCGTACCATGGCCACCCTTTCTGCAACAGGCAATAAAAAAGTTCAGGAAGGCTTTGGCCCGCTGGTCGAAGGTTTTATTCGTGTACCTTTTGGTGATCTCGAAGCGATTGAAGAGGCAGCGCTTCATCATCCGGATATCGTAGCCATTTTAGTTGAGCCCATTCAGGGTGAAGGTGGTGTAAATACCGCACCTCAAGGTTTCAGCTATCTCGAAGAGATTCGTCAAATCTGTAACCAGCACAACTGGTTGATGATGCTAGACGAAGTGCAAACCGGGAATGGCCGTACGGGCAAATATTTTGCTTATCAGCACACCAGCATTATTCCTGATGTACTGACCACAGCCAAAGGCTTGGGTAATGGTTTCCCGATTGGTGCCGTCATGACTCAAGGTCGTGGTGTAGGTGTATTAACTGCCGGTAATCATGGTTCGACTTATAGTGGTACAGCTTTGGGTTCACGTGTGGTCTACACCATTCTCGATATTATGCAAAAAGAAAATATCGTCGCCAATGCTGCGGAAAAAGGCGCTTATATCGTGGATCAGCTACGCAACAAACTGGCCGATCAAAATGTGAGCGTGCGTGGTTTCGGTCTGATGATCGGAATTGAATTACCGAAAGAATGTACTGAGCTGGTCGCAATTGCACGTGATGAATACAAAACCATCATCAATGTGACTGCCGGTAATGTGGTTCGCCTGTTGCCTACCCTGAACATTACTCAGGAACAGGCTGATCAGCTGATTGAGCGTTTAGTGAAAATGATCAACGCTTTTTTGGCCTAAACCCTGCGCTTAAAAACAAAAAAGCCGCTTGAAAGCGGCTTTTTTATATTCTGTATCTTATGATGCGGCTTGTAAAATACGCCCACCAGAAATCTGGTCAAAATATTGTTTCAATGTATCTAGGCAACGAAGAATTTTTGTCGGTTGTTGCTCACGTTTCGGCATGACTGCATATAGTGTAATCGGTGGAAGTCGCCATTCAGGCAAAACTTCAACCAAAGTGCCATTCAGTAAGTCTTTTTTCGCATCGAGATATAAAATCTTGGCAATCCCATTGCCCTGCAAGCACATCGATTTTGCCACCAGACCATTATTGGTACTGAAACGGGATTTCAATTCAAAATCGGCTTTTTCTGCAGTATTGACATTTTGAAACTGGAAATACTGATGATTTTTGATATGGGTCAAAGGCAGCACATCATGATTTTTAAGATCATCAGGACGTGAAATAATGGTGCTCTGATTAATATAACTCGGTGTCGCCACCAGAATTTGCTCAATCTGCATCAATGGCACCACCTGAAGATTGTGCTCATCATTTTTCTGTTCAAATCTTAAGGCGATATCGATACGCCCATCGAACAAATCAACCTCATGATTATTGGTTTCCAGATGTACTGCCAGGCCACGATGTGCGGACATCCAGTGAGAAAGTGCAGGAATCACATGATTCGCGCACAATTCTGGCAAAGCGACAATGCGCAGTTCACCCACAAGATCATCGCGTAATTCATTGATTCGGACTTTACCGCGCTCTGCAGCAGATAGCATTTCCTGGCAACTGTAGAAAAAAGCTTGTCCCGCTTCCGTCAAACTTAACTTTCTCGTTGAACGATTTAAAAGTACCACTTCCATATCATGTTCTAATGAGCGAATTTGTTGACTCACGGCGCTGGTCGTAATCCCTAATTCACGGGCAGCACCGCTAAACGAGTTTTTTTCTACAACACAAGCAAAAACACCCATTGCTCGAAGTTGATCTAACATAAATTTCCCTCTAAACTTATGAGATGCCTCATCATTTGATAAAAGCAACTTATTGTATTATACGGCGAAATTCACGTTTTGCATTATTTATTTAATTGTTTGGTAAAACTGTAGTTGGATTAATCGGTTTGCCGTCTAAGCGCACCTGAAATTCAAGCATGGTTCGCGTTGTACCAGTTGAACCCATTTCTGCAATTTTTTGCCCCGCTTTTACATTCTGTCCGCTTTTTACATCCAGTTTGCTGTTATGGGCATAAGCCGTAATATAGCCATTAATATGCTTCACCAACACCAGATTGCCATATTCTTTCAGGCCATCTGCGGCATAAACCACCTGCCCGTCTGCTGCTGCAAACACCGGATCACCGACATTGCCGCTATAGCGTGTGCCCTTGATATTAGATGCCAGATTATACTGCTGCAAAACTGGGCCATTAGACGGTTTTACCCAACCTAAACCCGCGGCAGTAGAGACGGGTGTCATTGGCGCCGGCGTGCTCACACGCGGTGTAGTCTGCACGGTGGTCGCTGGTGTAACTGGTGCCGGTGTTGGTACTGCAATCGTTTGACGCTGGATAGGGGCTGCCTGAGTCACTGCCTGCGTGCTGGTACTGCGACGTACGGTATTATTTTTCAGGCGGATCGACTGTCCCACATAAATCCGGTAAGGTGCAGCAATATCATTCATCTCGGCAACACTGATATAGTTCAGTCCATAACGTGCTGCGATCCCACTCAATGTATCTCCTGAACGTACCGTATAGAAATCAGGAGCTGTCGCATAACGCGTCGCATTATTTACTTGAGGTTTGGTTGCACAACCGGTGATTACTCCTGTAGAAATAACAACGGTTGATAAAACTAGGGTTTTAATCAGGGCTGCAGGCGAAGCAACAACACATTTCGGTAACACCAAGAACATTATCTTCCTCTCTAAGATCTATACGGTTGCAAAATCCCGTTAAGATTAGCAAAGTTTTACTGCAATATACTTGCAATCGCGAGTTTTTCACAAAGTTATAACACTGAGAACGCATTTTCTGCCAATTGTGTTTGAAGATTCCGCAAAACCTCATAGTTGGTGGCATCCATCTGAATCGGAGTAATGCTGACATAGCCATTGGCCACAGCAAAGAAGTCCGAGTCAATCTCGCTCAACCCTTGCTTGGGTTCTGCTACTGCTTCTCCAGACAGTCCAATCCAGTACACCTGACGACCACGTGGGTCAACATGACTGGTGATGGGCTTCGACTGACGGCGGCGGCCTTGATAAGTCACTTTTTCACCCTGTAATTCAGCCATATCCGGAATATTGATATTAAAAATATGACGCTCAGGAAGAACCGGCAAACCGCGTGCAATAAAATCATGCACCCAGTTGGCAGCCAGCTGATAATCCTGAGGGTGTTGATAGCTGCGTACATTCGGCCCACTCAATGACACCGCAATAGCAGGATGTTTACTTAAGCGACCTTCAAAGGCTGCCCCGACTGTACCGGAATACAAGACATCATCCCCCAGATTGGCACCACTATTAATACCGCTGACCACCAGATCAAATTCAAAGTCAAACAGGCCGTTCATAGCCAGATAAACACAATCTGCCGGAGTACCATTGACAGCCCAGACATCGGGAGAAATCTGAATCGGGCGTAAAGGTCGGTCCAGAGTCAAAGCACTGGAGTAACCACTGCGCTCACTTTCTGGCGCTACAATAACAATTCTCCCTAAAGGTTTTAGAGCCTGTGCCAATGCCTGAATACCCGGTGCAAACACACCATCATCATTTGAAACTAAAATATTCACTGAAAAATCTCGTCGCGCTAAAAAATGACTGGTTAGGACATTTAATTGTATTAGTGCTGGAATTATATATATTTACTGCTCGACATCCATCTTTAAAATATGTGGCTCAAGATGATTAAAAAATTCTCTTTATTTAGTGCTTTCGCTTTAAGCCTGGCAGTATCTGTTTCTCCTTCAGTTATGGCGAGCGAGCTGACTGTTGACGAAAACAATACCATTGTGAAAGAAGACATCGCATCGGCACAAGTCATGGCTGAGGTTTGCCCGGCTATGATTGGCCAAAATGCAAAATTAGACAGCATTATTCAGACTCTCATCCAGTCTTATCTTGCAGACTACTCAGATAAAGGCATGAGCTATCAAAAACTACAGGCAGATAGCGAATATAAATCTTTACTGGAAGAAGCGCGTCAGGGTGCCAAACAAACCAGTACTGACGAACAAAAAACCGTATGCGAAGAGATTCTGGATTACCAGGGCTAAGCTAGATAAATCTTCAAATAAGACGGTGTAAACATCGTCTTATTTTCTCTTACAGATTTCTTCATAATTCTACAGCTTCGCTACATTTTCCCACTTTTCAATTTCAAAAATAAGTTTAAGCTAGGCAAATTATTGTTCTAAATCTATTTTTTGAGTTTTTTAATGAAATATCCATTACTTCAAGCCATGACACTTTGTGCAGCTTCTGCCGCGACTCTTTTAGGCACCTCTGCATTTGCAGCCAATGAAAATATCAATGTCACACCAACCCAGCAAGTGACCAAGCAGGAACTGGCTGCGATTTATGTTCTTTCAGAAATCTGCCCGAGCATGGTTAAGGACAAGTCACAGTTCAATCAGGGCTATACCAAGCTGGTGACTGAATATATGCCAGGTCAGCGCAATCCGGTTGCAAGCTTAAACCAGATGGTTCAACAGAACGATTTCCGCAGTATTCTGGCTGAAGCACAATCTGATGCCAAGAAAGCTGGCAAGAAAAAAAATCAGGTGATTTGTAATGAATTAACCACCTATAACAATTAACCTGCTTTTCTGCCGATTACTTACAATACTTTTGAAATAAGACCGGGTTTCCCATAGAAGTCCGCCTAGCTTTATCCTAAAATGCTAGGCTCTTCGTGCTTACATCAAGATATAGGAACCCACTAGAAATGACCCAAAAAACTGCCCTTGCTGCATTATTATTAGTTCCTAGTTTTAGCTTTGCAGCAACTGTCCTATCTGCACCACCAGAATTGAATAATAAATCCTACGTGCTAATGGACTATGAGACAGGGCAACTTCTCGCTTCAAAAAATGAAAATGAAAAATTAGCCCCTGCTTCAATGACCAAGATGATGACCAGCTACATCATCGAACAAAAACTATTGAGCGGTGAACTCACTGAAGATGAACAGGTTCGCATGAATGAGTCAGCATGGTGTCGCGGTAGTAGCGCGGAATCATGTATGTATGTGCCTTTAAACGGTACGGCCACTGCACTTGAAATGCTGCGCGGAATTATTATTCAATCGGGTAATGATGCATCTAAGGCCATGGCTGAACATATTGCAGGGAACGAGGGTACCTTTGCACATATGATGAATCAGGAAGCCAAACGTATTGGCATGACCAATACCAGCTTTATCAATTCAACCGGTATGCCTGCTGAAGGTCATTATTCGACTGCCAAAGATATGGCAACGCTGGCACAGCACATCATTAAAGACAGTTCCAAGTATTATCCGATTTATGCTGAAAAAGAATTTACCTTTAATGGCATCAAGCAAGGTAACCGTAATGCCCTGCTGTATACCGACCCAAGTGTAGATGGCTTAAAAACAGGTCATACCAATGAAGCAGGGTATTGCTTGACCACGTCGTCTAAACGTGGCCCTACTCGCTTGATTTCAGTTATTTTTGGTGCACCTACCATGCAGGAACGTGCAACGCAGACACGTGAATTGCTGGCTTGGGGTTATGCGAACTTCGAAACCAAAAATGTTCAACCAGCTAAACAGGTACTTGCTAAAGCCAAAGTCTGGTTTGGTAAGGAAGATGAAGTTCAAATCGGACTTGCTGAAAACTTTAATGTGACCATGCCTAAAGGTCAGGCCAATGCGATTAAAACCCAGCTGGTGGTTCAACCGAAACTGACTGCACCATTACAACCGGGGCAAGTTGTCGGTAAATATGTTGCGACTCTGGATGGTAAAGTCATTTCAGAAAAACCTCTTGTGGCTTTGAATGCAGTGGAAGAAGCGGGTTTCTTCGCGCGTATGCTCGACCATATCAAACAGTTCTTTAGCAACTTGTTCTAAGTCTAAATAGACCATTTCAGTCTTGGACTAAGACCAAAGCACTCATTCAGATGGGTGCTTTTTATTTTATACTATGCACATGATCCTTCATCATTTATCGGACAGATCGTTATGAGCCAAAATATTCGTTCTTATTTAGATATGACCCCACAGATTGATGCTTCCTGTTATGTCGATCCGATGGGAATTGTGGTCGGCGATGTGGTTTTGGCTGAAAATGTTTCGGTATGGCCTTTTGCCGTAATTCGGGGTGATGTGAATCATATTCGGATTGGTAAAAACTCAAATGTACAAGATCACTCGATGTTGCATGTCAGCCATAAGAAAGCCGATAAGCCTGAAGGTTCGCCTTTAATTATTGGTGAAGATGTCACCATTGGCCATCATGTCAAACTACATGGTTGTACCATTGGCAATCGTGTTTTGGTCGGTATTGGTACGATTATTCTGGATGATGTGATTGTTGAAGATGATGTAATGATTGGTGCAGGTTCGCTTGTTCCACCGAATAAGGTTTTGGAAAGCGGTTATTTGTATGTGGGCAGCCCTGTGAAAAAAGTGCGTCCGCTGACAGATAAAGAAAAAGCATTTTTACCGTATTCAGCGCAGAATTATGTGAAGGTGTCGGGGAATTACAAGTAAAAAAATTATTTAAAGCAGATCCTCTAAAGCAAAATTTTCAGCATGATGATTCCAAGTTCATCATGCTTCTGATATGCTTAAAACATAATAAATTATCATTATAGCAATTTTAATAAAAATATATACTTACAACAAAAACCCAATATAAAAGTATGAATAATTCTTCTATAAAAGCGAGTTAATTTCTCATATTTTGAATATATCGTTGTTATTAAAAGTATCTTTATTCATGTTAACAATATACCAATAAGAATTTAAATTATGACACGTCCTTTCGGCATTCAAGTTTCCACGACTTCCCACGGTGGAATAGTTATGGCAAGCCAGTCCAGGATTACCCAAATGGGGATCTCCTTCTTAAGAGTTGGTGATGGTTTTGCTTGTCCCAAATGTAATATGTGGTCAACACTAATTAAAAGCCATGATCATGTCATTATGGATGGGAAAGCAGTGGCTTATGCAGGTGATCACTTTAGCTGTGGGGCAATCTTAATGCCAAAGCAAGTTCATGTGGTTGGAGCTCCTCAGCATACTGTACATGCCTTTCTGCAACAAAAAAGAAACCTATATTCAAGTACCCAAAATTTCGTAGAGAATCCTATTCCTGTAGAAGAACATGGACTAAAGTTCCAGCTCATAAATAAAAAATTCAATATACCTGTAAATGGATATTTTTATCTATTAACAACAAATGATGGGAAAGAACAGAGCGGCTTTACAGATCATGATGGTTTTACTGAAATCTTGCATACAGGAATTAAATCAGAACAAGTCGATCTACATGTTTTTGACTTTTCCCACCCCATGAATAAATGGGAATAATGATGGAAACCACAAAATTAGCCTCTGCCTATAGTCGCATCATTTCTGGAAATTCTAATATTTGGGAAGCCTTTCCAGAGGAAAAAAAAGTCTGTGAATTTTCAGAACCATTATGCAACAGTGTTATTAAAGTACGAAATTACTATATTGCTCGTCCTTACAACTTTTTGATGAGCTTAGATCATCAATGGTCGAGTATCACAAATAAGATAGAGTTACTTACAGCTATCAGGTTTGGGATGGAATGGGATACTAATAATTTGCCTGAAGGGTATTTATCAGATCCTGCATTTCATACTCAAATGTATATAAAGTTTCATAACTATCTAATGAAAAATGTGATGCGCGAAGCTCCTAAAATTGTAGCTGAATTTCAAAAAGCTGTGTTTAAGGCTCGGTTTCTTACGACTTTTACCATTGATGAAGTAAAAGATATTCCTTATTTAAACACCCAAGATCAATTAAAATCTGCTCTAATTAAAGCTAAGAAACTACAAAATCAGATTGATAAAATTAATATTGTTGATGCTACAAGAGATATGTTTTTAATCCAAAATAACAAAGGGCCGATTACAATTAATAAAAATATGTTTATTGATGTTTTTAAACAGGATTTTAATCCAAACATGATTCAAATATTAAAATCTCAAGGCATATACTTAGGTGATCCAGACAATGTCATGTATAGAAAAATTAATAATCCTTAGTTCATTATGTTTCATATTTTTGGCAAGTTGTTCACTCGCCTCTCAAACCGACATAAATAGTGAAGCACTAAAAAATGCCAATCGAGGAATAGTAGGTACATTGTTGTCCGATGCCAAAGTGTACCAAATTGCCTCCTCATCTGAATTATCTCCATTAACGCAACAGTTACTATTTTCGACACTGGAAAAAATCGCTGTGATTCGAGGCTATGAGCAAACGATTGGTAAGTCTTATCGTTTTGATGAAGACTTAAACATTGCTCAAATCAATCAAATCTGTTGGATGGGTGTTTTTCTGCAAAAATATAAGCAATATTTACCCACTAAAATTGACAAAAATGAGAGCTACATCTGGGTTGATGCTTATGTTAAGCATTGGCAACAC
>SMEP01000644.1_pt1 | contig 10731 bp, 13 predicted proteins | sample 2456231 | NCBI WGS metagenome assembly SMEP01 (sample SAMN10132595, study PRJNA489261) | soil metagenome | isolation source: day1 control-silty clay loam soil ammended with raw manure from dairy cow... | place: USA | collected 2015-05-15
GCTTTAGCAATCACTTCGTCAATACCACCAACCATGTAGAACGCTTGTTCTGGGATGTGATCGTATTCACCAGCTAGAAGACCTTTAAAGCCACGAATCGTTTCTTTAAGAGATACTAATTTACCAGGAGCACCAGTAAATACTTCAGCTACGTGGAACGGTTGAGAGAAGAAACGCTGGATTTTACGCGCACGGTAAACAACCAGTTTATCTTCTTCAGCAAGCTCGTCCATACCAAGAATCGCGATGATGTCTTTAAGCTCTTTATAACGTTGCAATACGTTCTGTACAGAACGTGCAATTTCATAATGCTCTTGACCAACAACTAACGGATCTAATTGGCGTGAAGTTGAGTCTAGTGGATCGATCGCTGGGTAAATACCAGAAGATGCGATGTCACGGCTCAATACAACAGTTGCGTCTAAGTGAGCAAACGTTGTAGCAGGCGATGGATCTGTCAAGTCATCGGCAGGTACGTATACCGCTTGGATTGACGTAATAGAACCAGACTTAGTCGATGTAATACGTTCTTGAAGAACACCCATCTCTTCTGCAAGTGTAGGCTGGTAACCTACTGCAGATGGCATACGACCTAGAAGTGCTGATACTTCAGTACCCGCTAGTGTATAACGATAAATGTTATCTACGAACAATAGTACGTCACGGCCTTTACCGTTTTCGTCTTTCTCGTCACGGAAATATTCAGCCATGGTCAAACCAGTCAACGCTACGCGTAAACGGTTACCCGGTGGCTCGTTCATCTGACCGTAGACCATTGCTACTTTGTCTAGAACGTTAGAATCTTTCATTTCGTGATAGAAGTCATTACCTTCACGAGTACGCTCACCAACACCAGCAAACACAGATAAACCTGAGTGAGCTTTCGCGATGTTGTTGATCAATTCCATCATGTTTACAGTTTTACCAACACCGGCACCACCGAACAGACCAACTTTACCACCTTTAGCGAACGGGCATAGCAAGTCGATGACTTTAATACCAGTTTCTAAAAGGTCAGTAGAAGCTGCTTGTTCCGCATAAGAAGGTGCAGAGCGGTGAATTGGTAAACGCGCTTCAGTCGCAACAGGACCAGCTTCGTCGATCGGGCGACCAAGAACGTCCATGATACGGCCAAGAGTCGCTGTACCTACAGGTACAGAGATCGGAGCGCCAGTATTTGTTACGTTCAAACCACGTTTAAGACCTTCAGTAGATCCCATCGCAATTGTACGAACTACGCCATCACCAAGTTGTTGCTGAACTTCTAATGTAGTTTCAGTACCGTCAACGTGGAGAGCGTCATAGATCTTAGGAACGCTGTTGCGTTCAAACTCGACGTCGATAACCGCGCCGATGATCTGAATGATACGACCGCTATTCATTGCTGTCGCAGCGGCACCACCAACGATCTCAGAAATTTCCTGAGTAATCGCGGCTTGACGCAGCTTGTTATAAATAAGTTGCAGGCTCTTAATGATCTCACCTGCGTTGTCTGTCGCTGCTTTCATAGCGACCATACGTGCAGACTGCTCACATGCGATGTTTTCAATCACACCTTGATACACCACAGACTCGATATAGCGAACCAACAAGCCATTTAAAAGCTCTTCAGCTTCAGGCTCGTAGATATAATCCCAACCGTATTGACGGTTAAGAGTCTTGTCTTCTTCAGCAGCAGCCAAAGGAACAAGTTGTTCGATCTTTTGATTTTGAGTCATGGCATTGACAAAGCCGTTTGACACTAGATAAATACGATCTAACTCGCCTTTATCATAAGCATCCAACATCACCTGTACAGAACCAGATAACTGCTCAAGACTCGGAGTATCACCGACTTGCGTCGTCGCCCCAAGCACTTTACCGCCGTAGTTTTTAAAAAACGAAACCGCTTTTTGACCAATTAAAGCAAATTGAACTTCAATTGACTGCTCTTGTTGCTGTTGAACGTGTTTTACCACTTTCTTGAACAGGTTAATGTTCAAACCACCAGCAAGGCCGCGATCTGAAGACACAATGATATAGCCAACGCGCTTAACCGGGCGTTCAACCATATAACGGTGTTTGTATTCAGGGTTCGCTTGGACCAAATGAGCAATTACACGGTGCATATTTTCGGCATACGGACGGCCTTGAGCCATGCGCTCTTGCGCACGACGCATCTTAGAAGCTGCTACCATTTGCATCGCTCGAGTAATCTTTTGCGTGCTCTTGATACTAGCTACTTTGGCGCGAATTTCTTTTAAATTTGCCATACGCTTAACCTAGTATTCGAAAGCCCTTGCGAGCTTCCGAAGGTTGATTCCGTGAACCAAACCAACACTAATCTAGCAAGTTGCTAAATTAGTAAGTTTGAGTCGCTTTAAAGCTTTCAATACCTGCTTTGATTGCAGCTTCGATGTCTTTGTTGTAATCACCAGAGGCATCGATTTGTTGCATTAACGCAGCATGTTCTGAACGGAAGTAAGAAATGAAATTAACGCAGCATCAAAGTCTACGATTTTCTTAACGTCTACGTCAGCCATGTAGCCTTCGTTAGATGCATAAATTGAAACAGCCTGGTCAGCAATTGAGTATGGAGCATATTGTTTTTGCTTCATTAACTCAGTTACACGTTGACCATGTTCAAGTTGCTTACGAGTTGCTTCGTCAAGATCAGAAGCGAACTGAGCAAATGCTGCCAATTCACGGTATTGCGCCAAATTGGTTTGCGCTGAACCACCAACACGAGATACAGAGATACCCGCGTTCACAGCAGGACGAATACCTGCGTTGAATAATGATGTTTCAAGGAAGATCTGACCATCAGTAATCGAAATTACGTTGGTTGGTACGAATGCAGATACGTCACCCGCTTGAGTTTCAATAATCGGCAATGCAGTTAATGAACCAGTTTGGCCTTTAACTTCACCGTTAGTGAATTTCTCAACGTAGTCAGCAGATACACGAGAAGCACGTTCAAGTAGACGCGAGTGTAGATAGAACACGTCACCTGGATAAGCTTCACGACCTGGTGGACGGCGTAAAAGCAATGAAATTTGACGATACGCAACAGCTTGCTTAGACAAGTCATCATAAATGATTAACGCATCTTCACCACGGTCACGGTAGTATTCACCCATTGTACAGCCAGAGTACGGAGCCAAATACAGCATTGCTGCTGGATCAGATGCACCTGCTGCGACAACAGTGGTGTACGCCATAGCGCCAGTTTCTTCCAGCTTGCGTACTACGTTAGCGATAGTCGATTGTTTTTGACCAATTGCTACGTATACACATTTAATGCCAGAGTTTTTCTGAGCGATGATCGCGTCGATCGCCATTGCTGTTTTACCAGTTTGACGGTCACCAATGATCAACTCACGCTGACCACGGCCTACAGGGATCATTGTATCTACTGATTTATAACCAGTTTGTACAGGTTGATCCACTGACTGACGCCAAATTACGCCTGGTGCTACTTTTTCAACAGCATCAGTTAATTTAGCATCGATCGGGCCTTTACCATCAATCGGGTTACCCAAAGCATCGACTACACGGCCTAAAAGTTCTGGACCAACCGGAACTTCTAATACACGACCTGTGCAACGCGCTTTTTGACCTTCTTGAAGGCTTAAGTAGTTACCTAAAACAACGACGCCCACTGAATCCTGTTCTAGGTTCAGTGCCATACCATAAAGGCCGCCGTCGAATTCGATCATTTCACCGTACATTGCATCAGCAAGGCCGTGAATACGCACAATACCGTCGGAAACCATAACAATGGTCCCTTCGTTCTTAGCGGTTGCGCTGGTGTCCAGATCGCCGATACGCTGTTTAATGAGCGCACTGATCTCGGATGGATTCAGTTGTTGCATTGCGCTATACCTCAATCTTTTTAAAGTTCAGTCTTCTTATTTCTTAAGCAAGAAGACGAGTACGCATTTTCTCAAGCTTGTTAAGCGCAGAATCATCTATCACTTGGTCGCCTGCACGAATAACTACACCAGCAATAAGCTCTGGTTTCACTTCTACAGAAACACTTACTGCAGCTTCGAATTTCTTCTCTAATGCATGCGTCAGTAATTGTTCCTGAACAGAAGTTAATGGGAATGCTGATTCAATCACAACATCCACAGTATTGTTATTCTGTGATTTGAGCTGTTCATATTCTGCAGCAATTTCAGGAAGAAGCGTCAAACGGTTGTTTTCAGCAAGCAATGTCAGGAAGTTAGACACTGCTGCAGTTTGGTCTTCACCTAAAACTTTGGCAAAAAGAGACACCTGCTCAGCAGGTGTAAGCTCCGGGCGATTTAGATAAGCTGAAAATGCTTCGTCTTGCACCGCAGCACTGAGCAATTCAAGTGCAGTTGACCAAGAGTCAGTTGCACCCTGCTCAGAAGCGTAAGCAAATGCTGCTTTTGCATAAGGGCGTGCTAACGTCAAGAGTTCAGCCATAATCTGCCTCTCTTAAAGTTTAGCAGCCAGCTGAGTCAGCATGGCATTGTGAGCTTCTGCATCAACTTGCTGGCTAAGAATTTTCTCAGCACCAGTCACTGCAAGAGCAGCCACTTGTTGACGCAATTCTTCGCGAGCAGAATTGATTTCGGTATCAACAGCTTCTTTCGCTTGTTGACGAATACGCTCACCTTCAGCAGATGCTTGAGTACGCGCTTCTTCTACCAACTGTGCTGCACGACGGTTCGCTTGTTCGATCAATTGAGCCGCTTGTGCTTTTGCCGTGTCCAGTTCAGCTTTCACTTGTGCTTGCGCATCTGCAAGGTCAGCTTTCGCTTTTTCAGCAGCATTTAAGCCATCAGCGATACGACGCTGACGTTCACTAATCGCATTGATTAGTGGTGGCCATACAAACTTCATGCAGAACGCGACAAAAATCGCAAACGCAATCGCTTGGCCAAACAATGTGAGGTTGATATTCATTGCAAATTCCTCAAATAGTGAATTTCGGAATTAAGCTGATTAACCTACAAATGGATTAGCGAAGATGAAGAACAAGCCAATACCAACACCGATCATAGGCACAGCATCAAGAAGACCTGCGATTAAGAACATACGAGTTTGAAGTTGCGGAGCCAATTCTGGTTGACGAGCAACAGCTTCAAGGAAACGGCCGCCTAGAAGACCAAAACCAATCGCAGTACCTAAAGCACCGAAAGCGATCAAGATAGCAGATGCAATTGCAACTAGACCTAAAGTGAGTTCCATGATAATTCCTCAGAGGTTAGGTTTTATACCAAATTAAGTTAAAAAATTGTGTGCCCAACCATCCGTTGACAGTTAGGCAATACCATTAATGCTTTTCGCTTGCCATACTCATGTACACGATAGTCAACATCATGAAAATGAATGCTTGTAGCGTAATAATCAAAATGTGGAAAATCGCCCAAGGCACAGACAACGCCCACTGGATCCAGAACGGTAATAACGCGATAAGAATGAAGATTAACTCACCCGCATACATGTTACCGAACAGTCGTAGAGCCAATGAAACTGGTCGCGCCAAGAAAGTGGTCAATTCCAACAATAAGTTGAATGGAATCAAAAGCACTTTAGCAACTGGGTTACTTGGGTTAAATGGGTTAAGTGCTAACTCACCAACGAAGCCGCCAACACCTTTCTCACGAATACTATAGAAAATGATCAAGAAGAATACAGAAATAGACATACCGAGGGTAACGTTTGGATCTGTAGTCGGAACAATTTTAAAGTAAACCTGATGAGGGTCTACACCCAGCATAGAAGCAATCGCGTGTTGAGCTACATAAGGAATAAAGTCAACAGGGATCAAATCCATCAAGTTCATGAGGAAAATCCACACGAAAATGGTTAAAGCTAAGGGTGCAATTAATCGAGACTTCCCGTGGAAGGTATCACGTACACTTGAATCTACAAACTCGATAATCATTTCAATTGCAGACTGGAACTTGGTAGGAACACCAGCATTAGCCGCTTTCGCAACCAACCAGAATAACAAACAGAAAATCAGACCCAGTCCGATAGACCAACCCATTGAATCCAAGTGAATAGCAGTGAACCCCATCTGTTGAGCTTCAGCACCGCTCTCGGCCAATTTCCATGTACCATCTGGCATTTTGCCATAGGTCATGTTGGTCAAGTGATGCTTGATATACTCGGTCGAAGTAAGGGCATGTTCTTCAGCAGCCATAAATCACACCTGGTCAATGTCAAAAAACTAATAGAACAAACGAATATCGCGTGCTGCTTGATATCTCGCCTGCTCCTGAAAAACTTTTCAATTTCTTGTTGTGTCTATACTCATTTTTGTAGACGTGACGCCCAAAACGGAGCGACCCACGACATGGCTTGAACAAGTATAAAACCACAAAACAACGCCACCGCTGACAACGGTTCGACATTGCTTAAAATTAAAATGAAACCAACAATCACAATTGCAAACTTTCCCATTAAGCCTTTATACATGTTCGAAAGAACTTGTTTAGACGCGCGGGCTCCTGCTGCTCGAAACGATTGCCACGAAAAATAACAAGTCGCGAGCCAACAAACGAGCGCACCTAATGCTGCACTCAAGGCTGCGGTTGAGTCTTTCACGACCCAGCCGATCAAGGCTGAAACAGGGATCATACAGGCTTGCAGGAGGACCAAAGCTTTCGCTAATCGTCGGTCAATCAAGCGACTAGTTCGGCTCATTATTTATTCACTCACAGCAATCATGCTTGACAAGTTTAACAGGTGATTATTTTTAATCGCAGGCATTATAGAGTTACACCCCTGAACATGCAATCTTTTCCCGACCTTAGTCGTGTTTTTTTAAATCGGGGCAATGCTGTTAAACTAATCAAAATCTGTCTATTTTTTAAATCATTAGCGTGCATTTAATACGCACTTCTGGGTTTCTGCTGCTAATTGCTGCCAGGCTTGCACAAAGTCCCCTGCCCCGCTCATGCTTTCATCGACATGCTGAAACACCACCGGTTTCAGTTTTCGGTACTGATTTTCACTGGCATGACCTTCGGCCAGAAGGCACATTTTAGGCTGTGGGCGATGATCCTGTAAGAACTTGATTTGTGCCACAGTTGGCGAGACATGTGGATCATCGGTCAGTGCGCCCATGAACTTCAGATTCAAGGGACGTTCCAGATATTGATAGGCATCATGATACGACCAGTAAGCTTTGGCTTTAGTGCTGGAACTATAACGCTGGGCCGTCGCAAACATGCTTTGCGCAAAGTCGCGTGCATTTTTCCAGTACAGTTCACGGTTCTCCGGCAATTGTTGCGAACGCAGCGCCGCAATAAAGAAGCCAATCCTTACGGCATTGTTTGGATCGAGCCAGACATGCGTATCTACCGTATTTTTTAAGGCCTCACCACGCGGGTTACGCATCGGCAATGTGGTCAAAATACCGGATTCCAAAATAGCGATACCTTTATGACTGTCATTCAGCACTTTGGCCAGCGGTGCTTCATGCGCCTGACCCAACCAGATCACCAGACCGGCATCCTGAATGATTTTACGATGTGCCGGGGTCAGACTGACATCATGTCCGCTCTGATTGGCCAGTAATAAAGTCGGCTGTTCCACGCCCTGGGTAATTTTCTTGGCAATCAGATAGATCGGCTGAGTCGAGACCACCAGACTTTGTGACCAACTGAGTGTGCTGAACAAAGCCAAAAGACCCATTGCAAGGAGACGGAACATGAGTAGAAATCACTTAAAAACGAGAAAATTAGTGAGTGTTATAATATAACAAAAATACAAAAATACCTATGCCCAATCGAAACTCTGAACGCTTCATGTTAAGATTTGAAATCTATTAATTTTCAGTTTCGCACTTGAGGTGAACTATGGGTTCTTGTTCGCACGAACACCACAACGCATTGCACGGCGTGCACGACCATCCCAATGTCGCACAACGTCTTGCTGAAGCGGAAAGTCTTTGTGCAGCAACAGGCGCACGCCTTACCCCTTTGCGTAAAGAAGTGCTGGAACTCATTTTAAATGCGACTGGCCCGATGGGGGCTTATGATTTACTGGCACAAATGAAAAATGCCAGTGATCGTCCTGCGGCGCCACCTACGGTATACCGAACCTTGGATTTTTTATTGGGTAAAGGGCTGATTCACCGCCTGACCTCGATCAATGCCTATATTCCTTGTTGCCATCCACGTGAAGGGCATCAGGCGGCTTTTTTAATCTGTACCGAATGTAAAGCGGTGACAGAAGCATCAGCGCAAGGTCTGCTTGACCAACTTGATGCACTTGCAAGCTCGGATGACTTTAGCGCACATCACAGCATTATTGAAATTTCAGGAATCTGTCAGCAGTGTCGCAACAAAGCTTAAGTGCCTCCCCCCTGATTCAGCTCTCCCAGATCTGGGTCAAGATTGATGAGCGTGATATTTTAAAAGCCATTGATTTTTCATTGCAAGAAAAAGAGATTGTCACGCTGATTGGCCCGAATGGTGCAGGCAAGTCGACTTTAATTAAAGTCATGCTCGGCATCTTGAAACCGCAATCCGGTGAGATCAAAACTGCACGTAAACTGAAATTCTCTTATGTGCCGCAAAAATTCAATCCATCGCATAGCTTGCCGCTGCGGGTCAAAGATTTACTGGCGCTGGAAAAATGTCCATCCAAAATCAAAACTGAAATTATTCGCGATACTGGCATTAGTAAACTGCAAGATTCCAAAGTTCAGCAACTCGGAAAAATATGGCTGTGCCGTATTAATGGTGTCACATGACCTGCAATGGGTGATGCAAGGTACGACTCGGGTGGTGTGTCTAAATAAGCATATTTGTTGTAGCGGTCTGCCGGAAAGCGTACAGCAGCATCCAGAATATCAGGCAATCTTTGGCACCAACCGGGTGTTTTATCAGCATCATCATGATCATTGTGCGCATGGCGATTCTGCTACGCCGTGTCAGCATGATACGCGCCCTCATATTCACCCCGAGCCGGAAGCTTAAACCATGATGGATTGGTTACAACTCCTTTTACCTGCATGGATTATGGGCACGCTACTGGTGTTTCTGACGGCACCGCTAGGCTGCTTGATGCTGTGGCGTCGTATGTCATTTTTTGCTGATACTATGGCACATGGTACTTTACTAGGTGTTGCGATTGCAGGCGCCTTAAGTCTACCGCTGTGGATGGGCGTGACCTTCTTGGCATTATTGCTGGTTGCCATTCTGTGGGTGCTACATGATCCCCGCCTCCCCAATGATGCCCTGCTTGCACTGTGTTCAGCGACCTTACTTTGCTCGGGTTTATTGTTTATTCAACATTTACCAAGTTTAAGACCTGAACTGCTCAGCTATTTATTCGGTGATCTACTGACCATTTCCTGGACGGACTTGCCCACGTTCGCCATTGTGATCATTCTGGCCTTAGGTGTTTTATATAAAAGCTGGCAAGCCCAGATTCAGATCGCGATTGATCCGGATATGGCGGTCAGTGAAGGGGTAAATGCCAAATGGCAACGCCTGATCTTTATGTTGCTATTGGCACTGTTTACCGTACTGGCTTTACGTGCAGTCGGTTCCCTATTGATGGGTGCATTGTTGGTTATTCCTGCTCTGACTGCTCGCCTTTTGGCAAACTCTCCACGCCAAATGGTGATCTGGGCATTCGTGATTGCACAGATTGGTGTGACAGTAGGCCTCTGGTCGAGCGCAGGCCTTAATACTTCAACTGGGCTGACCATTGTGCTGACCATGGCAGTGTTATTTGCAATGATGTTTATCTTTCAGAAATTTAAAAAGCTGAGCTAGGACATGGGGACTAAACGCTACTTTGTGAGTGCCTGTTTGCTCGGTCAAAAAGTTCGTTACGATGGCAAGGATTGCCTTGTCAAAGAAGTGCTCGAATCTTTAGTTCCAAATCAATATATCAGTCTGTGTCCTGAAATCTCAGGTGGACTACCGATTCCACGTCCACCTGCCGAAATTCAAAATGGTTCAGGCTTAGATGTACTTGCGCAAAAATCTTTAGTTATAGATATTCTAGGCAATGATGTTTCTCAAGCTTTTATACAAGGTGCATATCTCGCTTTAAAAGTTGCGCAAGACTTTCACGCCACACATGCAATTCTTAAAGCCCACAGTCCCTCTTGTGGTAGTGATTTGATTTATAACGGATCATTTTCAGGACATAAAATTCAGGGCGATGGTGTTACCGCTGCACTCTTTAAACAACATGGCATTGTTGTGATGACTGAAGATGAATTCTTGGCGCAATTATCACAGACTATTCTTTAATTTATAAAAGCGAAATTCAGGATTAAACAGCCCAATCAAAAATAAAATCGTGAATGCAATCCAAAAGAACCACGCCATCATAATTACCTGATCTTTCGTCCATTCTTCAGATTGAGATGTGTTAAACACAAACCATGTTTTCCAGCCTCTAATATATGCTGCCCCGCCCCACGAAATAATCCACTTGGTTAAAATGCAGTGTAAGACATAGATCAAAATCCATAATGGCGTTGACATGCTGCTTCGCCTATTGTTGTTTTCATACGATCAAACCAGATGAAATATGCTTAAAAATCAATTAATAGACTTAAAAATGTATTCCATACTGTTATTGATGTACCAAGCTTAATAAGCTCGCAGCACAAGCAAACAGCACTGCAAAACTACGGTTCATAATTTTCTGTTGTTTTGGTGACTTGAGCAATCGTAAAACTTTTGCAGCAAGCCCCGTGTAGCCCGCCATCACAATCAGATCAATCGTGATCATGGTCAG
>SMEP01000575.1_pt1 | contig 10684 bp, 9 predicted proteins | sample 2456231 | NCBI WGS metagenome assembly SMEP01 (sample SAMN10132595, study PRJNA489261) | soil metagenome | isolation source: day1 control-silty clay loam soil ammended with raw manure from dairy cow... | place: USA | collected 2015-05-15
AAGCTTTACGGCTTCCCCACCCTGGTAATACAGGGTGGTCCGATATTTCGGTAGCCTGACACTTTGGTGATCAGGCAAACAAAATCCCCACATGGCTATGCCACGTGGGGATTTTTTATGGCCGTCTGGCGGCTATAGGCTAATCAGCTTAGCTGCCCAGCTCGATCTTGCCAGTCATGATGCTCCAGTGACCTGGGAAGGAGCAAAAGAAAGCGTAGTCTTCGCCAGCTGCCAGCTTGGACACATCAAACGTTACGGAGGTGCTTTCGCCGCCACCAACGACATCAGTGTGAGCAATAACGCGCTCGTCACCGGCTTTAACGTAGTTGTTGTCCAGACCGGCTTTCATGCCATCGGTAGCAACCGCGCTTTCATCGGATTTCTTCGAGATAACGACGTTGTGGCCCATGGCTGCTTTAGGCAGCTTGCCGGTGTGCTTCAGGTTGATCGTGAATTCCTTGCATGTCTTGTCAACAACAATGCTCTTGGTGTTGAACTGCATGGAGTCATTGCCTTCGATGGTAACGTCGCAAGCAGCAAAAGCAGGCACGCTGGCCAATCCAAGAATAGCTGTGAAAGCAAGTTTGGCAAACATTCTAGTAACTCCTCGAAAACTGACTTAAAAAAGGAACGGGACACGGGGGTGTTGTTCCGGTCTTACAGCATAGACTGTAGCGCACCCAAGGTGCTTAACAAAACGTAGACCCGGACTATTTTAACGACTTATATTGCCCGGCCCGACCCCGTAAATGATTTGTTTTCTCATCGTTTGATGTGGCTCTAACAGTCTCACTCTATCGCCTAAAGAGCTTGACGGCAGCGTAGACAAGGCACTGTTTTTTTGATGCTTAGGGTACAGGCAGATGCTGGATCACATTGAACAGAGCCGCTGCCGCAATCAGGCAGAGCAGCAGACCGCAGAACTGTTCGATACGAGGCAAATACTTTTGTATGTCTTGCTGCCAGTGGGGATGCCCAATCAGTACGGTGATGAACAAGTCCCAGATCAGGACTAGCAAAAACATCCATAGTCCTAGTAGCACGTGCATACCGGTACTGGCACGGCTACTGGTCAGTACTGAAGCCAGACTGGCATAGAACAAGGCATTTTTAGGGTTAAGCAGACCGGAAAGCATTCCCAGCAAAGCATGGTGCCACCACCCGCCTGGGGAGGCTCCTGTAGCGCTGATTCGATGTAAGGCCGGTTGACGGGCAGCCTGCAGGAATTTCACGCCTAAATACAGTAGATACAGTCCCCCAGCGCCTTGCAGTACTAGAAAGGGGGGGCTGCCTGGACTTAACTGTGCAAAACCGGTCAGGGCCAGACTGATGTAAATGCCATTGGCCAGGGCGACACCGGCACAGACACCGGTGGCTACCGGCCGCCCGTGTGCCAAGGTACTGCGTGCGATCAGGAAGAAATCAGGTCCGGGAGAAAGCAGGGCCAAAAAATGGGTGCTGACAATCAGTAAGAACAAAGACATGGCGGCAGGCTTAAGGCAAAACCGCAGTGTGCCGATAGCGTGGGGGGCCGTATTGAATAAAAGTGCGCGGTAGCCTGGCCAATGGCTCTCTGGACTTAGTTGCGGTACTGACCGGGGGTAACGCCGGTGTAATGCTTGAAAACGCGCTGAAAGTGGCTTTGGTCAGCAAAACCCAGGCGGTAAGCAATATCGGCCGACGCCGGAAGGCGCGGATCAGTTGATAGCGGCTAAGCCCAGCTTCCTGGGCGAGTGCTTGCAGGGGAAGGGACAAAGTCCGGCCCTGGCTGAGGCCATACTGCAGCAGAAACTCGATCAATGCGGCTTCTTTGTTCAGGCTGGAAGCGGATGAAAACAGCAGTGTATTCAATTCACAGTAGGCGGCGTAAAGGAGCGCGTCATGACAGACTCGGATAGGCTCTTGCAGTGGCGTCTGAGTCTTGGCACTCTCCTGCCAGAGTTGCTCCAACCACGCGGCATCCAGATGCAGCATCTGATAGCTCCAGGACTGGTCGGGCAAGGGGTTGCAGGCATGACTACGGTAAGCAGGTACAAAGACCAGTGAGCCGGGAGCAAGTGGGACAGGGCCGCCCGGTGCGCCGGTAAAGACGCTACCACCACCATCAACGGCACCTATGGAATAGGTCGGATGACTGTGTTCCTGATAGCAGATACGGCTGTCGCAAGCGCGGCGGCTTTCCACATAGGGCAGGGTGGTATCGCGCCAGAACTCAGTGCTCATCACTCAGCTCCGCGGTGACCAGCGTCACGATAAAGGTACAACCTTGTTCACGGCTACTGTCCAGGGTGATATCACCGCCGTGCTTATTGATCACGGTCTTCACAAAGGCCAAACCCAGGCCACTGCCAGAGGGTGCCCCTGTCGTATTCTCATGGGCCCGGTGATAGGGCTCAAAAATCGTTGCCTGATTTTCTGGTGGAATACCCCAGCCCTGGTCAGTGAATCGTACCTGTACTGTGTTTTTATCGAGTTCAACGTTTATATCAATCTGATTAGCGTCTGGCCCGTATTTGATGGCGTTCTGAATCAGGTTAGTAAAAGCGCGGCGCAGCATGGGCGCATTCCCGTTCACCCAGATCAGTTCCGAATCGTTCAAATTCAGGCTAATGGAGCGTTTGCTGGCGCTGGCCCAGGCGTCATCCAGACAGTCGGCCAGTAGATCGGACAGACTGACGGGGCTGAGCACCATTTCCATCACTTCGGCTCGTGCCAGACTGATGAAGTTATCCACCAGATCCAGGGTTTGCTCCGCATAGCCTTCCATCTTGTGCAAAAACTGGTCTGGTGCCAGCTTGCTATCACCCTGGCGCTGCAAGCTGGCCAAGGCCAGGATGGAGTTTTGCGGTGCCCGCATGTCGTGCGAGATGAAGCGCAAGGTCTCTTCGCGCTTGGTTTGAGCCTGACGGAGCAGGTTGATGGATTTGTGTAGCTGGGTAAGACGATGGGGAAGATTGCGTGTGCTCACACCCGATAGCCGCTCGCTAAGTGCGGCCTTGACGTCGGGGTACTCCAGCTTCAGCTTGTTCAGCTCTTCTGTCACTTGGTTCAAGGCTGCTTCCTGGCTTCGCCAATGCCACAGCGGGTAGGCCAACAATACTGTAATCAGGCTGGCCAGCGGTGGAATCCACAGATTGAAGCCATGCATGGCAATCCAGTTCACTAGCAAGATTCCGAACACTATTCCCATCAGGCTTAGCAAGGTGGCGCGCGGAGACAGGTAAATCAGGACTTGGCAGGCCAGTAACACAGGCAGGCAACTGGCCAGGGCAATGGCCCAGAATGGGGGCGTACGTATCCATTGATCGCTGCGTACGGCCTGCAAGGTATTAGCCAAAATTTCCACGCCCGACATGCTGCTCATGCCTGCTTTGGAGAGGGGGGTCGGAAAGGTGTCGCCCAGCCCGCTGCCCCAGGCACCCACCAGCACGTACTTGTCCTTGAAGAAGGAGGGTGGGATGTCGCCATTTAGAACATTGAAATAAGGCACGGTCTGAAAGTGGCCATTGCGTCCCAGATAGGGGATATGGGGGGGGGCCTGTTGACTGGAATTCAGGGCATGCAAGGCTTGGTCCGTGTCGCCGCCCGTCAGTAGCATAGCAATCGTAAAGTGCGGCAGAACCCGGTCTGAAGGGGTGAGCTGCTGTAAAGCGACACGGCGCACTACCCCATCGGGGTCGGGCTCTATATTGATATAGCCTGATGCCTTAGCCGCACGGCTCAGCATGGGGATGGCGGTATGAACCGTGTCGCGCTGGGCGTCATAGACCAGCGGCAGCACCACCCGTCCATGGTGTTGAATGGCCCGGGCAAAGGCCATATCGTCATCGGGGTAGGCGGGGTTGGGTTCCTGAAACACCAGGTCTATGCCCACGGCCCGCGCCTGGCTCAAGCGACTTAATAGTTCTGCATGGTTGATACGCCGCCAGGGCCAAAAACCCAGATTGGCGATACTGTGGTCGTCAATGGCGACGATCACAATGTCTTGGGGAGCGGACTGGGGAAGGGCCGCCGCCAAGGTGAAGTCGTAAATCAGGTTGTTCAGTCTGCCCAGCGCAAAGTCATCGCGTAAGGAGCTAAACAGTAAGGTTAGCAGCAGCAGCAAAACCGAAACCAGATGCCACTCTTTCCGTATCCGGTCAGAGAGTAGCTTATGGTTTCTAGGGGCCGGGCTGCTCATGCCGTATGCCGTTCAGGTGTTAGAACTGAGACAACAGGATAGCATCGCCAAAATTGCTGACTACGGCTTGGCCGTCCGAGCTGACCAGGCTGGCTGCGCCTTCAAAACTTTCCACGGTATCGGGGCTCATCAGACCGTGGCGGTCAATTGCTCGTACTGTGACGTAGTAGGTGCCGGGGCGTGAGGCACCGAACTGAATATCGGTGTCGGTCGTGATGTCGCGGGACAGCAGTTTGGCACCTTGAGGATCTGTCGAGGTCTGGACCAGATAGGCCTGAGCACCGGGTATAGACTGAATCGTGCTGTTCCATTGACCACCGCGACGCTCCGGAGTGGAGATTTGCGGAGCGGGTAACAAAGGCTCCAACGCCAGGATATTGCCATCTGAATCTACGGCGGCACCCTGGTTCTGCTTCAGGGCGGTAGGGGTGCTGCGTTGTTGCGTTCCCAGTTCAGCGCGGCCTTCCAGCACTTCACTGTGTGCTTTGCCTTGCTGGGTACGGACGCGCAATTCAGTACCGCGTACACCCGTGATGCTGACAGGAGTGCGCACTTCAAAGCGGCCTACGCCGATTTTTTCGGGGGAAACACGCGATTCCACATCCCCGTCGTCCAGGGCGATGATCGAATCGGTCAGACCCGTGCCTTCAAAGGCGCGCATGCGGGTGACACTCAAGGATGACTGGGCGGGAACACTTAGCTGGCTGCCGTCTTGCAGTTCCAGAGTCAGATAGCCATTGTTGCCAGTGCGAATCAGGTCGCCTTCCTGCAAGTGGGTAGTGCCAGCACCCAGAACCTGACCGTTAACCAGAATCTGGCCAGTCTGGTGCGTAATGCGGGCGGGGGCGGCCACTTCCGGGATCATGCGAAAAGGAATGTGCAGCTCTTTGCCGATGGGCAGGCGATACGGATCGGCCACCGCATTCAGTTGCTGAATTTCGGACCAGTTACGACTTTGCCGCGTGTATGTCTGAGAAATATCGAGCAAGGTGTCGCCGGCCAGCACTTTATAGACAAAGTTCTCACCACGGGCACCGGAGGGTTGGGCTGACACTACACCGCCCCAAATCAGGCCGCAGACAAGAGGCGCGGCGATACGCAATGTAATCATAGGAAATCAGCTAGGGTCGGTCAAAAGTTCAAGGCGGTAGCCCAAGGCGTAGGAAGCCGTCAGGCGTACCCCATTTTCGGGTCGCAGTTGGAGTTTACGGCGGATGTTGGATAAGTGCGTGTCCAGCGTACGCGAGGTAGCAGGAATTTCACGATTCCAGACGGCCGAGCTCAAGACATCGCGCGAGAACAGGCGGCCGGGGTTGCGAAACAGCAAAAGAGCCAACTCAAACTCTTTGGGCGCCAGGGTGATGGTGTCCCCTTCCAGAACGATATGGCCTTGTTCGGGGAAAATATCGTAGCCAGCAAACGAAAAGCGGCAGTCCTGAGTGGTGACGGTACCCAGATTCATGCGCCGAGTGGCGGCATTGACGCGCGCAACCAGCTCTCCTGCGCGGACAGGCTTATTAATATAGTCGTCGGCTCCGGCCTGTAGTCCCGTGACCAGGTCCTCTTCCTGGGTGCGGCTGGTCAGGAAAAGAACGGGCAGGGCATGACCTAGTGTGGTGCGAACCCAACGCAGTACATCCAGGCCACTGACATCCGGCAGTTCCCAGTCCAGCAGCAATAAACCGAAATTATGTGGCTTGGCCAGAGCGGCCAATAAGTCCTTTCCTTGATGAAAGGAGTGACACTCATAGCCGGCCTCGCTCAGAATCCGGGCAATCAGTTCTGCCTGGACGAGGTCGTCTTCCAGGGAAGCGATGATCATGGGTATTGTCCTTGTCGCAGAAGTGCAATAGCCCTGCAGTATAACGATATGTAGATAGCGAGTGACCAAGTGCTTCCATGCGTGTGCTGTGACAACGAGAAACTGCTCGATAGGTCTCCAAATCGTTGACCTATAAGGGTTTACTGTGGTAAATTTTAGAGCTTACTTTAAGGATCCTTTGCCGGTACACCTTGCAGTAATTTGATTGCAGCCCAGAATTTCGGGGTTGCGGGCACTTTTTAAGTGCTTGAACATCAAGCCCAAGCCATGCGCAAGACCGCTCTTTTTCGTGTTTTATGGGGAGTGGTATTGCGCAATGCCGCTTCCGGTACAGGGTTTCAAAGCCCGCCAACTGGACGGCGTTTTTCAAAACACATACGTCAACCAGTACGTAAAGTACGTTATAGGATACGTAAAGGTCATGCCAACCATTAGCCAACTCGTGCGTAAACCGCGCGAAGTCAGCCGCGTTAGCAGCAAGAGCCCAGCGCTCGAGAACTGCCCACAGCGCCGCGGTGTTTGCACACGTGTTTACACCACGACCCCTAAGAAGCCTAACTCCGCTCTGCGTAAAGTCGCCAAAGTGCGCCTGACCAACGGCTTCGAAATCATTTCTTACATCGGTGGTGAAGGCCACAACCTGCAAGAGCACTCGGTCGTTCTCGTCCGTGGTGGTCGTGTTAAGGATTTGCCTGGTGTTCGTTACCACATCGTTCGCGGTGCTCTTGACCTGCAAGGCGTCAAGGATCGTAAACAGTCTCGCTCCAAATACGGCGCTAAGCGTCCCAAGTAATCCATGTATCCATTGATCAGTTCACTGATCTGGATCCGTGCAACCGTGGCCTAGTGCCATGGTAGGTAAGTGGTCATTTGTCATGAATGGCCGAGGCCGCAAAAAGCGGTTCAACTGAATAGTCACAAGGAAGTTAAACATGCCTCGCCGTCGCGAAGTACCCAAACGTGAAATCCTACCTGACCCAAAATTTGGCAGCGTTGAGCTGGCCAAGTTTATGAACGTGGTCATGCTGTCCGGCAAGAAAGCTGTTGCCGAACGTATTGTTTATGGCGCGCTGGAACAAATTGCGCAGAAAACCGGCAAAGATCCGCTCGAAGTGTTTAATGCTGCCATCAATAATGTAAAACCTGTTGTTGAAGTTAAGAGCCGCCGTGTTGGTGGTGCTAACTACCAGGTTCCTGTCGAAGTGCGCCCTGTCCGTCGTTTGGCTCTGGCCATGCGTTGGATGCGCGAAGCTGCTAAGAAGCGCGGCGAAAAATCGATGGACTTGCGCCTGGCCGGTGAATTGGCTGATGCGGCTGAAGGCCGTGGCGGTGCAATGAAAAAGCGTGAAGACACGCACAAGATGGCCGATGCCAACAAAGCATTCAGCCATTTCCGTTGGTAATCTGAGGACATATAATCATGGCCCGCAAAACCCCTATTCAGCGCTATCGCAACATCGGTATCTCGGCTCACATTGATGCTGGGAAAACGACCACTACCGAGCGCATCCTGTTTTATACCGGTGTGAACCACAAGCTGGGCGAAACCCACGAGGGTTCGGCCACTATGGACTGGATGGAGCAAGAGCAAGAGCGCGGGATCACCATTACCTCGGCTGCTACCACTGCTTTCTGGCGTGGTATGGCGGGCAATTACCCCGAACACCGTATCAACATCATTGATACCCCCGGCCACGTTGACTTCACGATTGAAGTTGAGCGTTCCATGCGCGTGCTTGACGGTGCTTGCATGGTTTACTGCGCGGTGGGTGGTGTTCAGCCTCAGTCCGAAACCGTATGGCGTCAAGCCAACAAGTACGGCGTGCCTCGTCTGGCGTTCATCAACAAGATGGACCGTACTGGCGCTAACTTCTTCAAGGTCTACGACCAGCTCAAGCTGCGTCTGAAAGCCCATCCTGTGCCTGTCGTTATCCCGATTGGTGCTGAAGACAATTTCCAGGGTGTGGTTGACCTGGTTAAGATGAAAGCGATCATCTGGGATCAGGAAAGCAACGGTGTAAAGTTTGAGTACATCGACATTCCTGCCGAGCTGCAAGCTTCGGCTGAAGAATGGCGCGAGAAGATGATCGAGTCGGCTGCTGAAGCCAGCGAAGATCTGATGAACAAGTACCTGGAAAACGGTGACCTCTCCGAAGAGGAAATCAACCTGGGTCTGCGTACACGTACCATTGCCTGCGAAATTCAGCCAATGCTGATCGATTACCTGCCATCGCCAGTGGATATTCCACCCGTTGAAGGTACAAGCGATGACGGTGAAGTCATTTCCCGTAAGGCAAATGACGAAGAGCCTATGTCCGCTCTGGCGTTCAAGCTGATGACCGACCCCTTTGTTGGTCAATTGACCTTCGTGCGCGTTTACTCGGGTATTTTGCGTTCGGGCGATACGGTCTATAACCCTATCAAGGGCAAAAAAGAGCGTATTGGCCGTATTTTGCAGATGCACGCCAATAACCGTGCTGAACTGAAAGAACTGGTTGCTGGTGATATCGCTTCCGTGGTGGGTCTGAAAGACGTTACTACGGGCGAAACCTTGTGCGATATCAACCAACAGATCATTCTGGAGCGCATGGAGTTCCCAGAACCCGTGATCTCGCAGGCTGTGGAACCAAAAACCAAGTCCGACCAAGAAAAAATGGGTGTGGCTTTGTCCCGTCTGGCTCAGGAAGATCCTTCTTTCCGCGTCAGTAGCGACGAAGAATCCGGCCAGACCATTATTTCCGGTATGGGCGAGTTGCACTTGGAAGTTCTGGTTGACCGCATGCGCCGTGAATTCGGCGTAGAAGCCAACGTGGGTAAACCACAAGTGGCTTACCGCGAAACTATCCGTAAGACTTGCGACGAAATTGAAGGTAAATTCGTCAAACAGTCCGGTGGTCGTGGTCAGTACGGTCACGTGGTGCTCAAGCTTGAGCCCCTGGAGCCAGGTGGTGGCTTCCAGTTTGTCGACGCCATCAAGGGCGGTGTGGTTCCTCGCGAATACATTCCTGCTGTTGAAAAAGGTATTCGTGAAACACTGCACGCTGGTGTTGTTGCGGGTTACCCGGTGGTCGATGTCAAAGCGACGCTGTTCTTCGGTTCGTACCACGATGTGGACTCGAACGAAAACGCCTTCCGTATGGCTGCTTCGATGGCCTTTAAGGATGGTATGCGTAAGGCTGCCCCAGTTCTGCTGGAGCCGACAATGGCTGTAGAAGTCGAAACACCTGAGGATTACGCCGGTACAGTGATGGGCGACTTGTCGTCCCGTCGCGGTATGGTTCAGGGTATGGACGATATCGTTGGTGGTGGCAAGGTCATCAAGGCTGAAGTTCCTTTGGCCGAAATGTTTGGCTACTCGACCAGCCTGCGTTCGCAAACACAAGGTCGTGCCACGTACACGATGGAATTCAAGCAATATGCTGAAGCTCCAAAGAACGTAGCGGAAGAAGTGATCAGCGCTCGCGGTAAGTAATAGAAATATCAGCCCGCCTGATGGCGGGCTGCTCAACAATTTTTTTGTTTTCCTGTAAAACATAATTGGGATAAATCATGGCAAAAGGTAAGTTTGAACGGACTAAACCACACGTCAACGTCGGCACAATCGGTCACGTTGACCACGGTAAAACCACTCTGACCGCTGCAATCTGCACGGTTTTGGCTAAGGCATTCGGCGGTGAAGCGCGCGATTACTCGCAGATCGACAACGCCCCTGAAGAAAAAGCACGTGGTATCACCATCAGCACCTCGCACGTTGAGTACGAGACGCCTGCTCGCCACTACGCACACGTTGACTGCCCCGGTCACGCTGACTACGTCAAAAACATGATTACCGGTGCTGCCCAGATGGACGGCGCGATCTTGGTGTGTTCGGCCGCTGACGGTCCTATGCCCCAGACTCGTGAGCACATCTTGCTGAGCCGTCAGGTTGGCGTTCCTTACATCATCGTGTTCCTGAACAAGGCCGACATGGTGGATGACGAAGAGCTGATCGAACTGGTCGAAATGGAAGTGCGCGAGCTCTTGTCCAAGTACGACTTCCCCGGCGACGACACCCCGATCATCAAGGGTTCGGCCAAGCTGGCTCTGGAAGGCGACGAAGGCCCATTGGGCAGCCAAGCTGTTTTGGCTTTGGCCGAAGCGCTGGACAACTACATTCCTACGCCAGAGCGTGCCGTTGACGGTGCATTCTTGATGCCTGTGGAAGACGTGTTCTCGATCTCCGGCCGTGGTACGGTTGTGACCGGTCGTATTGAGCGCGGTATCGTTAAAGTCGGCGAAGAAATCGAAATCGTGGGTATCAAAGACACGGTCAAGACCATTTGTACCGGCGTTGAAATGTTCCGCAAATTGCTGGACCAAGGCGAAGCTGGCGATAACGTCGGTCTGCTGCTGCGCGGTACCAAGCGTGAAGACGTTGAGCGTGGTCAAGTTCTGGCCAAGCCCGGCTCGATCAAGCCACACACAGACTTCGACGCCGAAGTGTACATTCTGTCCAAAGAAGAAGGTGGTCGTCACACTCCTTTCTTCAAGGGCTACCGTCCTCAGTTCTACTTCCGTACGACTGACGTGACCGGCACGATCGAACTGCCAGAAGACAAAGAAATGGTTCTGCCAGGCGACAACATCTCGATGAAAGTGTCCCTGATCGCTCCTATCGCCATGGAAGAAGGTCTGCGCTTCGC
>SMEP01000354.1_pt1 | contig 10658 bp, 5 predicted proteins | sample 2456231 | NCBI WGS metagenome assembly SMEP01 (sample SAMN10132595, study PRJNA489261) | soil metagenome | isolation source: day1 control-silty clay loam soil ammended with raw manure from dairy cow... | place: USA | collected 2015-05-15
GGCAGCTGATCGATCTGAGCAGCTGAAATCGTGAAGTGAGCGCGGTGCAGTATCGACATGGTTGCAGCGTAATTCCATATTGGTTCAGCGCCTATTGTATAATCTCTCGATTTGAAACAGTAATGTCGTATTCCGTTGGGTACTGATCAGCGGCTTACGGTGGCTTTTGCGGGGCGCATGCGGCACCCCGATTGATTCGCGATTATCGAGGTCCAAATGAAGCGTGCGCTTTCCCGAGTCGTTATCGCAAGCAGCCTGACGATGGCTTGCTCTGTGGTTTTTACCGCTAACGTGGCCAATGCAGCTGGTCTGCCCAAGCCCGATGCCGCCAAAGGCGAGCAACTCTACCTGCAAGGTGAGATGTCGCGTGGCGTGCTGGCCTGTGTGACCTGTCACGGGGATGGCGGCAACAGCATTATTCCAGTGAACCCGTCGCTGGCTCACCAGCCGTACGAGTACCTGGTCAAGCAGCTGCACGACTTCCGTGCCAAGGACGAAAAGTCCTTGCCCTCGCGTCGTGGCCCAGAAGGCGCCAACAGCCTGATGACTGCCATCGCGGCTGGCCTGACTGAAGAAGACATGAAAAACGTGTCGCTGTATCTGTCCCAACAGTCCGTGGACTGGGAACAGGCAGCTAACGCCAGCAAAGAAGACTCCATGGCACGTGGCCAGAAAATCTGGCGTGGTGGTTTGCCCGAGCGCGGTGTTGCTGCCTGTGCCGCTTGTCACTCGCCTGACGGCGCAGGTATGCCTGGTCAATTCCCGCGCCTGGCTGGCCAGCATCCGTCCTACATTGCCGAGCAGCTTAAACTGTTCCGCAGTGGCGACCGTGCCAATGGCCCGATGATGCATGACATTGCAGATCGCATGTCGGATTCCGACATTGCGGCTGTGTCAGATTTCGCAGCCGGCCTGCGTTAATCAGTCTAAGGGGGCCATTGGCCCCCTGACTGTCTAAAGCCTGACAGTCGCTTTGGCACCAGCTTCCTGAAGGTCGTAGCGGTTTGGGTGCCTTAACAAGGAGCCGTGCCGATTGAGGCCAGTGTTCCTGTTGGTGTCTTGTTACGCAATCGAACTTTGTGCGCATTCCGCACTCAAAGTCGGGATGTTTCCGGTAAACCTCCCCCACCTCCTAAGCTAGCCTTTGTGAAAAAAGTATCTCCCGTACGTCGCTTTGCGGCCGATTTCCTGGAATTGCTCGGTTCGATGCGCTTTGCCATCAGCTTGCTGATGTTCATTTGCGTAGCCAGCCTGATCGGTACCGTTTTGGCGCAAAATCAGCCGGCTAATACTTATATCGATCAATTCGGGCCGTACTGGTTTGAATTTTTTGATCATTTCTCGATCTGGACCATCTACAACAGTGGCTGGTTCATGGTCATCATGACGTTTTTGGTGGTCTCGACCTCGCTGTGCGTCATTCGCAATGCCCCCAAGATGATCCGCGAGATGCGCACGTTCAAAGAGCACGTACGGGGCGGTAGCTTGAAAGCCTTTCCGCATCGGGTGGAGCTGGAAAGTGCGGGTGCTCCAGCACATAGTCGTGAGCAGGTGCAAGGATGGTTGCAGTCGCAGGGCTATGCCGTGCGTGTGCGTCAGGATGACGACGGCAGCATGATGATGGCGGCTAAAAAGGGCAGCACCAACAGGTTGGGCTACATTTTTGCTCACTTGGCGGTTGTGGTGATTTGCGTGGGCGGCCTGCTTGACAGTGAATTACCGGTGCGACTGCAAGTTTGGTTGGGTAGCAAACAGCCCATTACCGAAAACATGCTGATTTCTCAGGTGCCCGAGTCCGGGCGTCTTGGCTTGGGTAATCCCAGTTTTCGCGCCAATATGCTGGTACCTGAAGGTGCCCGTACGGCTACGGCGGTCATTAATTCTGGCGAGGGCGTGCTGATTCAGCCTTTGCCATTTGCCCTGGAGCTCAAGCGCTTCTTGGTGGAGTATTACTCCACTGGCATGCCCAGCAGTTTCAAGAGTGAAGTGGAAGTTACCGATCCGGTAACGGGCCATACTTTCGAGCGTACGATCGAGGTGAATGAGCCTTTGCGCTACAAGGGCGTTACCGTTTACCAATCCGGTTTTGATGATGGTGGCAGCATTCTGAGCCTGCAGGGCTACCCCTTGGTGGGGCCTGGCGCCAAACCGTTTGAACTGAACGGCAAAGTGGGCGAGAGAATGGGTATCACGGCTCAGCAAAGCCCCAGCGACCATCCGCTGACGGTCCAGCTGACGGAGCTGCGGCCCATCAACGTGGAAGACCTGACTGAAGGAGATCCACAGCCCAAGGCCATGATTGAACACGTCGCGGCTGTGACAGGTAGTGCAGCCAATAAAAAAGACCAGCATCTGAAAAACGTGGGCCCCAGCGTGAACTACCGCTTGATTGACGATCAAGGTCAGTCCCGTGAGTTTGTGAACTACATGCTGCCCGTTGAACTGGATGGCACCTTGGTTTTCTTGGCCGGTATGCGTTTCTCTCCTGCTGAGCCGTTCCGCTATGTCCGCTTCCCTGCTGATGAAAATGGTTCTTTGAAAGAATTCATGAATCTGCGTGCGGCCACGCAGAATGAGGCTTTGGTGTCCCAGGCGGCCGAGCGTTTTGCAGAGCGCAATTCGTCTTCGCCCGAGCAAAAAGAGTTGATGTTCTCGGCGTCCAAGACCGCTTTGCAAACTTTTGTACGGGCAGGCTTTGATGGTTTGATCAGCCGAGTCCCAGAGGCCGAACGCGAGCGTATTCTGGGTTTTGCAATCCCCATGATTCAGTTCACACTGTCTGAATTGCGTGATCTGATCAGGCAGCAACAAGGTTTGCCGGAACTGGATTACAGCCAGGAAAATAGCGACGCTAATCGCTGGATTCAATCTGCTGTGTTGGCCTTTGCAAATCTGCCCGATTATCCCGCTCCCGTTATCTTGACCTTGAGCAGCTTCGAGCAAGTTCAGGCCAGCGTATTCCAGGTGGCGCGCAGTCCAGGCATGTACATTGTGTATCTGGGTTGTTTGTTTCTGATTATTGGCGTGTTCTCGATGTTCTATATTCGGGATCGCCGTGTGTGGGTCTGGATTCGCCCTCACAACCAAGGTAGCCGTTTGATGGCTGCTATGACTTCTCAACGTCGCAACTTGGACTTTAACCTCGAGTTTGATCGCCTGAAAACGGCATTCAACCGGCTATCTGTCTGACAAGGTGTAACTATGGCGCAGACCCTTTCTTCGGCCACTCCCACTATGTGGCAAGACAATATCGCTTCCAGTGGCGACCGGCGCGGTATCCGTGGCCGTCCCGACTGGACGGATGTGCTGTATCTGGTCGTGTTGGCTTTGGGTGCGGCGTATGCACTGAATGCTTACAGCACCAGCATGGATTACTACGAGAAGATCATTCTGGTGGCTTTTGTGCCCTTTGTGGCCTGGCTGGGCTGGTTGTGGCGTCCGCTTCGCACCTTGCTGGTAGGCGCCGGCTTGACGGCTTTATTGGCGGTCTGGCTGTATAGCACGGGCGATGGTCTGAGCACCGGTGATATTGAAAAGGCCGATTCGGTTTTTCTGCTCAAGTATTTGTTCTCGTCCCAGTCCGCTATTTTGTGGATGTGTGCACTGTTTATTCTGGCCACGGTGATGTATTGGGCCGGATTTTTCAGCGATACAGCTGCTTGGATGGGTTCGGGGCTGACCTGGGCGGCTGTGTATGCCGGTACTACGGGTTTGCTGGTGCGCTGGCGCGAAGGCCATTTGTTGGGTCCGGATATTGGTCATATCCCTGTCAGCAATCTGTATGAAGTGTTTGTGTTGCTGGCCTTGATTACGGCTTTGTTTTATTTGTATTACGAACGTCGTTACAGCACGCGTGCCTTGGGTGGCTTTGTGTTGTTGGCGATCAGCTCGCTGGTTATTTTCTTGCTGTGGTATTCCTTTACGCGTGATGCGCACCAGATTCAGCCTTTGGTCCCTGCGCTGAAAAGCTGGTGGATGAAGCTGCATGTGCCAGCCAATTTTATTGGTTACGGTACGTTTTCTTTGGCCGCTATGGTGGGCTTTGCGTATTTGGTTAAGGAAAATGGCGAAACGCGTTCGCGTGCCAAGCTGATTCCGGTGTTCTTGTTGGGTGCGATTTTGTGCGCTGAGCCGATGATTTTTGGCTCGCGGGAGTTGTCGCCTACCTGGATGCTGTATTTCGGTATCGGTAGCGTGATAGTGGGGACAATTCTGTATTTCCGTGGCCCGATTTCGCGCAAGCTGCCTTCGCTGGAGGTGCTGGACGATATTATGTACCGCGCGATTGCGGTGGGTTTTGCGTTCTTTACGGTGGCGACGGTGCTGGGTGCGTTGTGGGCAGCAGATGCCTGGGGTACGTACTGGCAGTGGGACCCTAAAGAGACGTGGGCTTTGATTGTTTGGCTGAACTATGCGGCTTGGTTGCACTTGCGTTTGCTGAAAGGCTTGCGTGGCACGATGGCAGCTTATTGGGCTTTGGGTGGCTTGCTGATTACCAGCTTTGCGTTCCTGGGCGTGAATATGTTCTTGTCGGGGCTGCATTCCTACGGGGAACTGTAAGGTCTTTTTTGATTGTTTTGAGGCTGATGGTTTGGTTTCAGAGTGATAGCTTGTGATTGGAAAAACCCGAGTCCGGCATTCAGCCGAACTCGGGTTTTTTTGTGGCTGATGTTGTGCTGGGGGCGTTGTGGGGGACTTAAGCCCAGCGGTTCACCGTGTTTATGTATGGCAACACTGGCTTTTGATGCTCGTTTAAATTTGAATATCTGCCTCTGCCTTTGTCCCTGATTCTGCTTGTGATGCTTTTATCGCCGTTAAGGCTTTGGCTGATGATAAGGGTATGAGTTCGCTCATTGCTTGAGCGATGGCGTTGTGAAGGCTCGTAGAGCCTGTCTATGGCGTTTGGGGTGCGCTCCCACCCGGGAGTGGCGCTGCGGTCTGTTTGTTGCTGCCCGGGCCTTTTGGCGGCCTGGGGCGCTTATCTGCTTTACATGGAGGGCGGGAATTTGGCTTGGGACTCGATCAGGAACTGGCGAGCGGCCTCGTCGTGGACTAGATCGGTTATGTAGCCTGCTTTGAGCAGGTCTGCCGGAGTGCAGGCTTTGGAGATGATGAAGCCTTGTACGTAGTCCACGCCCAATTCTTGCAGTGCTTTCAGGGTGGGGACATCTTCTACCCATTCTGCGATGCTGATCATGCCCAGGTTGTTGGCCAGTTCGACGATGGTACGCACGATCGCTACGTTGGTTTCTTTTTTGAGCATGTCGCAGATCAGCGCACCGTCGATTTTGATGGCGTCGGCAGGTAGTTCGCGCAGGTAGGAGAAGGACGTATAGCCTGCCCCAAAGTCGTCCAGGGCGATGCGTACGCCCATTTGCTGGAGCCGGCGCATGAAGTTGCGGGTGTGCTCCAAGTCGTCCAGCGCTACGCCTTCGGTGATCTCCACGCACAGGCGGCGGGCCAGGTGCTCAAAGCGGGTCAGGATGTCGAAGAACCATTGGATGAAGGTGTCGTCGTTCAGGGACACGCCGCTTAGGTTGATGGTGACCCATTGGGTCTTGGTCAACTGGGATTCGTGTTTGGACATCCACTCCAGGGTCGCGGAGAACACCCATTTGTCGATGATGGTGATGGTGCCGCTTTCTTCGGCGGCGGCAATGATGCGGCCTGTGGGGATGAGTTGGCCGGAGGAGTCCCGCACGCGCAGCAGGGCCTCGAAATTCAGGCTGTCCATGGGGCGGCGCAGGGCGGCGATGGGTTGCATCTCCAGGTACAGCGCGCGGGACGAGCCGCCTTCTAATTCTTCGAACAGGCGCAGTTCTTCGGCGTGTTCTTGCAGGGCGTTGGAGTCCTGTTCGTAGATGATCATGTCTTGATGCAGGCGGCGGGCATCGCGGGCGGCTCGGCTGGCCGCAGAAATGGCTTCTTGGGGTGCCATTCCTGGAGCAACTTCGACCAGACCCAGTGTGCTGCGCAGGTTAAAGCTGCGGTTACCTGCGATCAAGGGGTTTTTGTTCAGCGATTCCAGCACGCTATTGGCCAGCACGCGGGCTTGTTCGGGTTCGCAATCCTCAAAAACAATGACGAATTCGTCGCTGCCGATACGACCTATTTTGTCTTTGTTGCGCAGGACGGATTCCAGTTGTTCGCAGACTTTCAGCAGCAGGGCGTCGCCAGAGGAGTGGCCGAAGGTGCCGTTGACGTATTTGATGTGGTTCAGATCCAGGTAGGCCAGCAGGCAGGGTTTGTCGTCCTGGCCGCGGTTCAAGAGGCCATCCAGAACTTTTTCGATGCCGCGCTGGTTCAGGACGTTGGTAACCGGATCGTTGTCGGCCATCAGGCGCAGTTGGCGGTAGGTCTCGGCACGGGCCGTGATGTCTTGCAAGGAGCCTTCAATGCTCTGGTTAACGATGGCAACGCGCAAGGCGAACTGGCAAGGCTGGGCGTCGGTGTCGTAGTGGGTAATGGTGACGTCCTGACCATTCTGGGTGCTTTGTGCGACGGCTTTCCAGTCTTGTTCTGGGAAGAAGTCGGTCCAGTAAATGGTGCTTTCGTTCGGGTCGTCTTCGATGTTGAGCATACGGGCCAGCATGGGGCTGATGCGGACAAAGACTCCGGCTTCGTTCAGAGTGAACATGCCAACAGGGGTCAGCAGGTAATGCGCCATCAGTTCGTTACGGGCGCGTAGGGATTCGCTACGGTCTTCACGCAGGCGCTCGCCTACCGCCAGGGCCACCATCAGGTTAGACAACAAGAAGGCGATGACGCCGTTGAAATTTTCTACAAAGCTGGAACGGCCAAAGGCCACCAGGAAGATGGCCGAAATCAGCATGCATAACGCCATGCTGAGCAGTACCAGTTGCCACAGCAGGATGCGCGAGCGGGTATGCAGCAGGATGGACAGCAAGACGGCAGAGACGCAACACAGGGCGTAGATGGTGCTGAGCCACATGATGGGCTGGAAGAGGTAGGGCGGGGCCAGCAAGGCCACGGGCAGCATGACCAGGCCTAATATGCCCACTGTAGGCAGTAGGCGTTGCAGACGGCTGGTGGTGATGGAGTTGCCCAGCAAAACAGTGAACAGGGAGTAGCTCAGGATGAAGTAGCAGGCGATGGTCACCTGGCGCAGCACCGGCATGTATTGCGACGGTAGTATTTGGCCTAGCCATTGGGTGTCCCAGCCCATGGCCATGGAACCCAGGCGTAGATTGCCAATCAGCCAGACCGATAGCAGCAAATAGATCCAGGCGCGGTTGGTGGCCGCCAGAACCAGCATGAACATGGCCATGGTCAGCAAGCCGCCTTCCAGCAGTCCTATGCCACGGCTAAGACGAATCGAGGAGTTCGTGATGTCGGCACTGGCCCACAGTTGGGCTTGCAGCAGCGTGGGGCGCGAGGTTTCCACTCGGCATAAAACCGCAGTGGGGTTATTGGCTGAGCCCAGCTCCAAGGTGAAGCTTTTGACGGGGGCAGGCGATAGGAGGGCTGGGGGGGCCAGCTCGCTGCTGCGCAGAGTTTCGCCTGTGTGAGCATTTTCACAGTGCAGCGAGGATACCGGTGACGCAGGAAAGTGCAGGACTTCTTCCAGCTGAGTATGGGGTTCGGGCAGTTTGAGCAGCAACCAGTGCGGTTCGCTCAGGTGCAGCCGAGGCCCAGTCGGGGCGCTTTCCAATTGTGTCAGTAACTTTGGATCCGCATGCTCTTGCTGGCTGGCCAATGCCTGAATGCTCAAACTCTGGCCGGGGGCGGAGGGGTAGCGATTGGGCAGAAACAGCAGTGCCCATAAGGTGAGCACGATCAGAAACAAAGGGATGACGTAAAGACTTAAGCCGCGAATCAAGCGTTCGCTGGCCGAGGTAACAGGCTCAAAGCCGTGTGTCGGTATCCCTGGGGTGGTCATGATGGTGGTACAGCCTCCAGCGCTTACCATCGAACTGTCTGGCCACTGACAGCGGAATCTGTGCTTTCCCGGCTAGGACGCAACAGGCCGGGACTGCTTTGCCTGCTGATGGCAGTACAGTCCCGGCCTGTTTTACGGTCAGATTCGAGAGTTCTTTAAGGCTGAATGGTTGTTATCTGTATTCCTGCAAGAGATCAGGGTAGCAATTGTTCGGTGGCAAATAGACTTTCCAGGGTTTCGCGGGGGCGGATCAAATGAACTTGATCGCCGTCGACCAGGATTTCAGCCGCGCGTGGGCGGGTGTTGTACTGACTGGCCATGGTGAAGGCGTACGCACCGGCCGACATAATGGCCAGCAAATCGTCCTGTTTCAATTCCAGCTGACGATCCCGAGCCAGCCAATCACCGCTTTCGCAGATAGGGCCAACCAGATCGTAATGGGGCGTGTTGTCGGTCACAGGGCGAGGCTCGACAGCTTCCACACTGTGCCAGGCGTCGTACAGGGTAGGGCGGATCAAATCGTTCATGGCTGCGTCAATGATGGCGAAGTTTTTGGTCTCGCCATGCTTGAGGTACTCCACACGGCTTAGCAGCACGCCAGCGTTACCTACCATGGAGCGGCCGGGCTCCAGCACGATTTCCAGATGACCCAGGCCGTTCTTGTCCAATGCGGCAAAGACTTCAGTAAGCAGCTGGGTAGGTGTCACCAGGGTTTCATCGGTATAGCGAATACCCAAGCCACCGCCTAAATCCAGGTGAATCAGGTTCACGCCTTGTTCTTTCAGGGCCAGGATCAGCTTGATCAGCTTGTCCAGCGCGTCCAGGTAGGGGCTGACTTCGGTGATCTGCGAACCAATGTGGCAGTCCACCCCCACGATGTTCAGGCTGGGCAGTTGCTGGGCACGGGCGTAAATGCGCGGAGCCTGATCGATAGGCACACCAAATTTATTGTCTTTCAGGCCGGTGGAGATGTATGGGTGGGTGCCAGCGTCCACGTCCGGATTCACACGCAAGGAAACAGGTGCTTTCACATTCATGCGTTCAGCAACCTGGGCAACACGCTCCAGTTCGTCTTCTGATTCGACGTTAAAGCATTTCACGCCTACCTTCAGGGCGGCTTCGATTTCCCAGACTTGCTTGCCCACCCCGGAAAACACCACTTTGCCTGGATCACCACCGGCGGCGATCACACGGGCCAGCTCACCGCCTGAAACGATGTCAAAACCGGTACCCAGGCGAGCGAATTCTTGCAGGATTGCCAGATTGGAGTTGGCCTTCATGCCATAGCACACCAATAACTCGCGGTTCTGCCCTGCCACTCGATAGGACTCCCAGGCGTCGCGCAAGGCTTGGCGAGAATACACATACAGAGGGGTGCCGAATTCTTCAGCCAGCTTGTTCAGGGGAACTTGCTCGGCGTGCAGCGTGTTGTTCTGAAATTGGAAGTGAGGTGCAACAGTCATGGTGTCGTCAAATAACAGGGGTTAAGCGAGCAGGGCGGAAATCAGCGCGGCGCTGTTTGGGCGTCCGCTGCTTCCTGCGCAGGAGGATGGTACAAGGGGCCTTTGTAGCCGCAAGCGCTCAGCAGGCGTGAGGAACGGAGTTTGTTCATAAGGTAGTGAGCTAGTGCGGACAATGCAGAACATTATGCCATCGGGAAGGGCAAAGCATAAAAAACGCCGGCTGAGCCGGCGTTTGGGTAGAAAGGTTTAGAAGGGGACGAAAGGCTGGGTTTGGGCACCCGAGGAACCGGAGTCAGAGTCCAGTTGCCGCAGCAGGTCGCCAATGCCATCGTTTTGTCCACCACCCTCATCTTGTTGCAGGCTGCCGTCACCGGGAGCGGGCAAGCCTACACGGGCAATCGCTTGGCCGGGTGGGAATTCGTCAAAGTAGAAATCCCCATTGATGCGCGACAGACCCGAAGGCAGCGGGCCTTGAGGCACGATAGGTTTGTCTTTGAGCGCGGAGCGCATGTAGTTGATCCAGATCGGCATGGATGCGCCGCCGCCGGTTTCACCCGAACCCAGGCTGCGTGGCTTGTCAAAGCCCATCCAGGCAATACCGACCAGATCTGGCGTGTAACCGGCAAACCAGGCGTCCTGTGAATCGTTGGTGGTACCCGTCTTGCCGCCGATGTCTGTACGCTTCAATTCGCGCGAGGCGCGGGCGCCGGTACCGGAGGTGGCCACACCGCGCAGCAGGTCGTTCATAACGTAAGCCGTGCGGGCATCGATAGCGCGGGCAGCGGCATCACCAGCCACAATCGGCTTGGCGCGCATGATGACTTTGTCCGTGCTGTCGGTTACGTAGTCGATCAGGAAGGGCTCGGTACGGTAGCCGCCATTGGCAAAAACCGAGTAAGCACCGGCCATTTGCAGTGGGGTTACGCTACCAGCACCCAAGGCTAGCGGCAGAACGGCAGGTTGACGCGCTTTGTCGAAACCAAAGCGGGTTACATACTCCTGAACGTACTTGGGGCCGACGGCCTGCATGATACGGATGGACACCATATTTTTGGACTTATACAAACCTTGACGCATGGTTAGCATGGGTTCGTAGGTGCGTCCGTAGTTCTTGGGCGTCCAGGGTTTGGAACCGGTCTGGGCCGCTGTCAGAACGAAAGGCTCGTCCGAAATCTGGGTGGCAGGGGTCAGGCCACGCTCCAGCGAGGAGGCGTAAATAAAGGGTTTGAAGGCCGAACCGGGCTGACGCCACGCTTGGGTGACGCGGTTGAACTTCCCGTCCGAGAAGTGGAAAC
>SMEP01000292.1_pt1 | contig 10640 bp, 10 predicted proteins | sample 2456231 | NCBI WGS metagenome assembly SMEP01 (sample SAMN10132595, study PRJNA489261) | soil metagenome | isolation source: day1 control-silty clay loam soil ammended with raw manure from dairy cow... | place: USA | collected 2015-05-15
CATTACGCATGATGTTTTGTTGCAATCTGAACGCGAGATAGATTGCAGCAGCACATCACTCAAGGCACAATCGAGAAGAACACAGGTATTTATAGACCTGACAGCCAGATCAGAATCAGGTCATTCTCATTCCTCACTCCTTCAGGAGATGTGTCATGACAACAATGAAAGCCATGGTCTATTACGGCGAAAACGACATCCGGTTTGAAGACCGTCCCATTCCCACTATTTTGCATCCCAGCGATGCGGTTATCAAACTCACTAAAGTCACTATTTGTGGTACAGACCTCGGGATCTGGAAAGGTAAAAACCCGGAAATTGAACAGCAAGCCACACGCAAACAGGGCAGTTTTAATGGCCGTATTTTAGGTCATGCCGAATATGTACGCACGCCGTTTGCGGATACCTCACTCTATCATTTACCTGAAGGGTTAAATGAAGATGTCGCTGTGTTTTTATCGGATATCTTGCCGACATCACATGAAATTGGTGTGCAATATGGCGATGTCAAACCCGGAGATAATGTGGTGATTGTCGGTGCCGGCCCGATCGGCATGAGCTGCCTGCTGACCGCTCAATTCTATTCACCGGCCAACATCATCATGGTCGATGTCGATGACAACCGACTCGAGTTCGCCAAAACAGTGGGAGCGACGCATAGCATTAACTCCGCGAAAGAAGATGCCATACAACGTGTGCTGGAGCTGACGGATGGGCGAGGGGTCGATTGTGCCATTGAAGCGGTTGGTCTGGAGGCGACCTGGAATATCTGCCAGCATGTAGTCAAAGAGGGTGGACATATTGCCAATGTCGGCGTACATGGCAAATCAGTTAATTTTGAACTGAATAAACTCTGGATTAAAAACCTGACCATCACCACCGGACTGGTCAATGCCAATACCACTGCTATGCTGCTCAAAACCTGCTGTTCCGGTAAATTACCGCTGGAAAAACTGGCGACCCATCACTTTAAATTTAATGAATTTGAAAAAGCTTATGATGTGTTCAAGCATGCAGCCGATGAAAAGGCCTTGAAAGTGATGATCGAACTCAATTAATGCGGGAAAGTAAAAAGTCCGCTTGGCGGACTTTTTTTTATTTGTAGCTGGAGTGAAAAATAGGGCATATCACCGCACTACTTATCAGCTTGTATTGAAAGCTCATTAGGCCGTTTTGCTCTTGGCAAATCGATCTAAATGATTAAGTAGAAGAGGCCGCGACATCAGATAAACTTTGGTCACGCTTAAACATCACATCCACATAGGAACATTGCGGAATGATGGTTAAACTTTTTTCACGGGCAAAATCGACCAGCACATCCAGCATTTTTCGGGCAACGCCCTGACCACGCAAGGAATGATCGACCCAGGTATGATCTGCAATAATCACCGAGGCTTCCCGCCATTGATAGGTAATCTCGGCCAGACGTCGACCTTGATCTTCCATAAAAAATACACCACCGCGTTTTGAATCTTGATATTGAATCTGCATAGATCTCCACCTTTATTTTCATTTTTAACTGCTTAACACATCGCTGAAATTAGGATCACGCTCAAATACCGATTGAGCAAAAGGGCATTCCGGAATAATCTTGACCCCTTGCTCACGGGCAAACTTGACTGCTGCTTCGACCAGATAATGTCCGACATGCTGTCCACGCAAACTGTCATCGACCCAGGTATGTTCAATCACCAGTCGATCCTCATCTTTCCAGAAATAGCTCATTTCGGCCAGACGCTTTTCATTTGGCTCGACAAACCATTGACCTTGACTGCCTTGTTGCTGATGCTCAATCAACATCCTCTAAACTCCGTATTTTTAATCCAGACTGACATATTTTTCAGTCGCATATTGTTCGATTTCTTTAAACGATTGTGAATCTGTGCTCTTTCCTGATATCACCGTGCAATGAACAGGTTTAAACTGCCTGTCTGTTGTTTAAGCCAGATATTTATGTCCAGCCCTTCTTTTAGCTCCTCGGTAAGACGTCAATGGATCTGCGTAATTGCGTTAGCCAGTGCCGCCTTTATTTTCAACACCACCGAATTTATTCCCGTGGCCTTACTCAGTGATATTGGTGCAAGTTTTGACATGTCGGCGACTCAGGTCGGGTTGATGCTGACCATTTATGCCTGGGTCGTGGCTTTATTGTCTTTACCGATGATGCTACTGACCAAAAACATTGAACGACGTTTCTTGTTGATGGTTTTATTTGCGGTCTTCATTTCCAGTCATGTGCTGTCTTATTTTGCCTGGAGTTTCAGTGTTCTGGTATTTAGCCGGATCGGGATTGCAGTAGCGCACGCGCTGTTTTGGTCAATTACCGCTTCGCTTGCAGTACGTGTCGCACCAGCAGGCAAAGAATTTCAAGCCTTGGGTTTATTGGCCACAGGTACTGCCATGGCCATGGTTCTGGGAATTCCCTTTGGTCGCATGATCGGGGAGGCCTATGGCTGGCGCAATAGTTTTGCCTTGATTGCCATCGTCGCCAGCGTGGTCTGCCTGCTACTGGCCAAAACCTTGCCCTTATTACCGAGTGTCAATTCAGGTTCACTCAGCAGCTTGAAAACCTTGTTAAAACGTCCAAGCCTGATGCTGGTATTTGCCCTGACGGTCATTGTAATTAGTGCACAATTCACCGCCTATAGTTATATCGAGCCATTTTCACTGAATATTGCCCAGCTCAGTTCTGTACAGACCACGACTTTATTGCTGGTCTATGGTGGGGCAGGTTTAATCGGCTCTTATCTATTTGGCCGTTTTGCACCGCATTTTCCCAAACTTACTATTCCACTGTTCACACTTGGACTGGCTATCTCGTTGCTATTATTGCTGCCGTTGTCCAGCAATGTCTTGCAGTTAAATACCCTGGCTTTACTCTGGGGCATCAGTATTATTGGTTTCAGTCTGGCCTTGCAAGCCAAGACCTTAAATCTGGCCTCCGATGCCACCGACGTGGCCATGGCGATTTATTCTGGCCTGTATAATATTGGAATTGGTGCTGGCGCTTTACTCGGTGGGATCGCAACGGCACAGATCGGCTTGCACAGTATTGGCTGGCTCGGGGCCATCTTGGCCAGTCTGGGTTTTCTCATCACGTTATATTTAATTCGCCGTCCGGATTTTATTGCTCAAAAAATAGCTTGAATCATGCATTTTTGTAAATGAAATTGTAGTCTTAATAAAAATCTGTCATGCTTCTGCATATTGAGCATTTGCTCAAACAGAATTTCGTTTGAACAAGGGGAGTAGCCTCCTCCAAACGTTTAGCAATTGTGGTTCAGATTGTTCAACGTGTCAGAATATCGTCATTACACTTTGCAAAAAGTCGGTATCTGAGCATCTCACTGCGACACTTTCAATGAGAAGTGTAACACTAAGATGTAGGCAAGACCTTGATCATGTTGGTATAGATGTTTTTCATCTGACAACAGGTCAAGGTTTTTTTATGGCCGATTGTCAGATGTGGAGAATTCACATGGAAACAATTGGTACGCTGTGGCTGTATCTTGTCTTTTTCGCGATTGTCGCAGTCATGCTGATCATCGATTTCGTCGGCTTTAAACATCAGCATGGTCAGGAGGTCAAAGTCCGGACTGCGGCCTACTGGAGTATTGCCTGGGTCAGTGTCGCGACTTTATTTGGTGGTGGTTTATGGCTCTATCTGGAGCAGACCGCAGGTACTGCAATTGCCAATGCCAAGGTCATGGAATACTTCGCTGGTTATCTGCTGGAAAAATCCCTGGCAATTGATAACGTCTTTGTCTGGCTGATGATCTTCGCTGCTTTCGCCATTCCACCCGCGCTGCAACGTAAATTGCTGCTCTACGGTGTACTCGGTGCGATTGTCCTCAGAACCATCTTTATTTTTATTGGCGCCTGGTTCGTTCAGGAATTCTCATGGATTTTATATATCTTCGGTGCCTTCCTGGTGTATACCGGCTTTAAATTCCTGCGTGGTCAGGATGAAGAAGAAAGCAATATTGAAGATATGGCGATTCTGAAATGGCTGCGTAAACGTATGCGGATTACCCCGCAACTTGAAGCTGACAAATTCTTTATCCGTAAAGATGGTTTACTGTGGGCAACGCCGTTATTCCTGGTTTTGATTCTGGTCGAAGCCTCGGATGTGATCTTTGCGGTCGATTCTATTCCGGCAATTTTCGCTGTGACCACCGATCCCTTCATTGTACTGACTGCTAACCTGATGGCGATTTTGGGTCTGCGCGCGATGTTCTTCCTGTTATCGGGTGCCGCATCAAAAATGCATTATCTGCCCTATGGCCTCGGGATTATTCTGGTCTTTATCGGCTTTAAAATGCTGATGCTGGATGTATTCCATATGCCAATCTGGATTTCACTGAGCTTTATTGTGATTGTCTTGACGATCACGGCGATCCTGTCGATTCGCCACAGTAAAAAACATAACCAAACCACGCTCTAATAACTGTATAGACGATCATCTTTAGCGTCACAAAAGTCCGTTCAATCATGAGCGGACTTTTTTTATTGCTCGACTGCCTTACCACAGCTTCGACTTAACTCAGGCAAATGAAGTCAGCATGATCACGTTATAAATCCACTGAAGTGGGTTACAATCTATTGAAAAAATTAAAAGCACAGGTTTTAACATGTCTTCTCAGATTGCAACAACGGCAGTCCGCGGTCGTTTCCTTGATATCCAGCATACAGTTGCCCAGGCACATGAGATTGATGACCAGGTGCGCTATGTAGAAGATGGTCTGATCATCATGCAAGATGGCAAGATTCAATGGTTTGGCAGCTGGGATGAAGGGCAGAAACATCTAGCTGAAAATATCCAGGTCGCCCATTATCCTGAACAGCTGATTGTGCCGGGATTGATCGATACCCATATTCATTTCCCGCAAACCGAGATGGTCGGGGCCTATGGCGAACAACTGCTGGAATGGTTAAATACCTATACTTTTCCAACAGAAATCCAGTTTGCAGATACAGCCTATAGCGAAAAAATCGCCGAATTTTTTGTGCAGGAATTGCTTAAAAATGGCACCACCACGGCACTGGTCTTCTGTACCGTACATCCTGAATCAGTAGATGCTTTGTTTACAGCGGCGAGTCGCAGAAATATGCGTCTGATCGCCGGTAAAGTCTTGATGGACCGACATGCACCGGAAGCGCTGAAAGATACGGCAGAAAGTGCTTATACCGATTCTAAAGCGCTGATTGAGAAATGGCATGGGCAGGGCCGTAACCTGTATGCCATTACCCCTCGCTTTGCCCCGACGTCCACCAATGAACAACTTGAAAAAGCAGGTCAGCTCAAAGCCGAATATCCAGATGTCTATGTACATACCCATTTAAGTGAAAATAAAAATGAAATTGCCTGGGTCAAAGAGTTATTTCCGGAACGTAAAGGCTACCTGGATGTCTATCATCACTATGGTTTAACCGGTGCAAAATCAGTGTTTGCACATTGTGTACACCTGGAAGAGCAGGAGTGGGATTGCATGCAGCAGACCAATTCAGCGATTGCCTTTTGTCCGACCTCAAACCTGTTTCTGGGCAGTGGTTTATTCCCATTAAAGAAAGCGTGGGACAAGCAGGTGAAAGTCGGTCTGGGTACCGATATCGGGGCAGGCACCTCGTTTAACCAGCTACAGACCTTAAATGAAGCCTACAAAGTGCAGCAATTGCAGGGAGAAAAACTCTCTGCTTTTGAAGCCTTGTATCATGCCACCTTAGGCGGTGCTAAAGCCTTAAGTCTGGACGATCGTTTGGGGAACTTTAATATCGGCAAGGAGGCGGACTTTGTGGTGCTGGATCTAAATGCCACTGCTTTACAGCAGTTACGCCAAAGCAGAGCCAAAAATATTGAAGATGCATTTTTTGCACTGACCATGCTCGGCGATGACCGTAATATTGCAGTGACCTATGTCTACGGAGAAGCTGTCTATGTCAAAGCCCGATGTACCCGCTCAGACGACTAAAACCCAGCACCGCCATTGCTGGCTGATCGTCTCTGCCATGTTGCTGACCTGTACTTTCATCCTGCGCAGGGATTCGCAGGCAGCAAAGAAATGATTACATTTACAGCATGCAAAACAGGTGCATCTGCAGTAGGGATGTATTAAAATTACAGTGTATTCAGGTGTTGCAGGTCAACACCTTTTTTATTTTGCTATTTTTACTTTTTAGGTATCTACCCATGACCGTTCAAATGAGCGTAATGATTTCCGCTGAAGAAATTCAAGCTAAAGTCAAAGAGCTTGGTGCTCAAATCGATGCACACTATGCCAATAGTGACAAAGACCTTGTGCTCATCGGTTTATTACGTGGTTCAGTGATTTTTATGGCCGATTTGTGTCGTGTGATTTCCAAACCCCATGAACTGGATTTCATGACGGTATCCAGTTATGGCGGCGGCACCGTATCTTCGCGTGATGTAAAAATTCTGAAAGATTTAGACGGCGAAATCCGTGGCAAAGACGTGCTGGTGGTTGAAGATATTATTGACTCGGGTAATACCTTGAGCAAGGTGCTGGAAATCCTGCAAACCCGCCAACCGAACTCGATTCAACTGTGTACTTTGGTAAGTAAACCATCACGTCGTGAAATCGATTTAAAGGTCGAATTTTTGGGCTTTGAAGTTGAAGATAAATTTATCGTAGGTTATGGTCTGGACTATGACCAGAAGTATCGTCATCTGCCATTTATTGGTGAAATCGGTCTTTAAAATTTATTTAAAAAAGTGGCTTAGGCCACTTTTTTTATGTCTCAAATAGACAGAAAAATAGGAACAAAAAATAACATCTCGTTTCAGGATTCAACTTTTTTTGCTTTCTATTCTGTTTCAAGATAATTAAACATGATGTAAAAACAAAGACATGATAACAAGGAGCATACCTATGTGGACAATTATTGTTGCGATTGTCATTGGTTTTATCGCGGGTCTGATTGCACGTGCAATTCATCCGGGTAATGACAAGGCAGGCTTTATCATGACGACCCTGTTAGGTATTGCCGGTTCCTTATTGGCTACATTTGCTGGTCGTATGCTCGGTCTTTATTCGGCAGATTCTGCGGCAGGTCTGATTGCTTCCGTGATCGGTGCGGTGATTATTCTGTTTATTTATAACATGCTGACCAAACGCCGTACGGTCTAAGCGGTTCTGGCTCAATCTGAGCAGTTCCAGTAAAAGCACCCAGTCGGGTGCTTTTTGCTCTTGTATATCTCTCGACTTTATAGTGAAAATTCCTTAAAAATCTGTTCGATCTGTTCTGCCGGATAGGCCCCCATGACTTTAAAACCATTCGAAAAAATAATTGCTGGTGTCCCATTCACACCCAAAGACTGGGCCAGTTTTTTATTGCGCTCAATCGGATTGGCACAACTTTTTTTCGATTTTGGCAGGCTACCTTGAGTGATCAGATCTTCCCAAGCCTGAGCAGGATTAGACGCGCAATACACCTGTTTTGAAGGCGCAACCGATTGTGGCTTTAAAGGCAGAATAAAAGTATAAATCGTCACATCCTTGAGTTTTTTCAACTCTACTTCAAGCTGTTTACAATACGGGCAATTTGGGTCAGAAAAGATCGCAATCTGACGTTTACCCGTACCTCTTACACTTTTCACAGCATCTTGAAGCGGCAATTTTTTCCAGTCAACACTGTTCTGTTTTAGCATCAAATCACGGGTCAGATTATGCTGATCCTGAATCCGCAGCATCGACCCAGCAAGCAGATGCTGGGCATCTTCATTCAGATAAACCACTTGACCCTGCATAAAACCACTGTAGATGCCCTTCATTTCCGTGGTCTGGATATTTTCGATTTTTAAATTGGGGCTATTCTTTGCCAGATTGGCTTTTACCATATCAATATTAGCGAATGCGAAGCTTGAAACAAATGTACTTAAAGCAATAATCAGTGTTTTTTTTAACATGAATGTTCTACATGAATCAGATAAAAATATGCTTCGATTCTAATGGGTCTGCTTTTAAATTACCCACGGATTTATGTTACTGTTTATTCCAAGTTTAATTAGTGTATTATGTTTCACGTGGAACAGAAGCGATAAAAGAAGCTTAAATGACGGACAAAAATAAATTCTTGCACCACATTACATTCTGGTTAAGATTTTATATCTTATAAAATAATATATTATTTTATTGAAATCTATATAAACATATCTATTTGATTTAAAATCTTTTACTGATTCGCCCTTGACCATGTTTCTTGGCCCGCTCTACACTGCATATACTTTTCTTTTTCTTCGCTATGCCCTGACATGGATTGGCCAAGGATCAACACTATAACGGCATGTTCATGACAACAATAACCACTTGGCGACCCTTCTGGATGGTCAGCCTGGCTTTAATCATGGGAACGATTGGTACTGCTTTGGCGAGTCCACTCTATCCGATTTATCAACAACTCTGGAATTTATCCCCAAGCCAGATTACCTATATTTTTGTCGCCTATATGTTTGGCTGTCTGGGCACCTTATTGTTCCTGGGGCGCACCAGCAATAGCATTGGCTTTTTAAAAACTCTACAAATTGGCCTCGTGTTTATTAGTCTGGGTTTGATTATTTCGGTCTTTGCCAATAATGCCCTGATTTTATCTCTGGGCCGTTTCATTATCGGGATTGCCTCTGGTTTGATGACGACTTCTGCCATGCTTGGCATGATGCAGACCATTCCGGAGAGTCATAAGCAGCTTGCGCCGCAATGGGTCTCTATTTTGACTGCGATTGGCTTTGGTCTGGGTCCGTTTATCGGGGGAGTCATTGCGCAGTTTTCTCAAGCCCCGCTGGTGACTCCCTATATTCCGATTATTGTTGGAGCAGTGCTTTGTTTTATCGGCTTATTCTGGTTAAAAGTGCCTGCTTTTGAGCGTCAGCCCTTTAGTATCGCCCCCAAATTACAGCGTCCTGAGGCTCAATATCATGCTGTATTTATGATCATTGGGTTCACTGCATTTAGTGCCTTTGCTGCCTTTAGTTTATTTGCCTCACTTTCGCCTTCTTTTGTGCAAGATATTTTACCGTGGCATGGTCCTTTAGTAAGTGGTACCGCCATTACCTGTATTCTGCTGGTATCTGCAGTGGTGCAATACCTGGCCAAAGCGGTGGCTGCAAAAAAATGTCTGAATATCGGCTTGGTCATGATGCTGATTAGCCTGCTCAGCCTTGCATTGTGTATATTGCTTAAGGCAAGTTTCTTATTCTTCGTGAGCGATCTCTTATTTGGTATTGGGCATGGTTTTGCCCTGATGGGGGCTTTTGGCATAATTCATGCTATAACCACTTTGCAAAACCGGGCCGCGGTGATGTCGACCTACTTGTTTATTGGCTATTTGGGCACCATTGTGCCGATTCTTGCGGTGGGTTACTTGGCCGACCATTTTGGATTAAATTTCGCTGTGATCAGCTTCTGTGTGGCGATGAGTGCTTTATGTGTCGTGCTCTGGTTATGCCACCAGAAGCTCAGTGTAAAAGCTTAAAATAGCCCTCTGATGAGGGCTATTTATGCATAATTTTTTGCTTACTTTCCAATACAAAACGAACCGAAAATTTTTCCAAGCAGATCATCGGCACTAAAGTCACCGGTAATTTCCCCCAGTGCATTCTGGGCTAGACGTAAGGACTCCGCCACCAGTTCACCGGCGTTGTACACCACCAATTGTTCACGTGCTTCAGCCAAATACAGTTGAGTGCGTTTCATTGCGTCTAAATGACGGGTACGCGCAATAAAGGTATCTTCTTCAGGCTGGAAGCCTGCATGCGCTGTAATCGCCTCTATGAGCGCTTGCACACCAGTTTCCTGCTTGGCAGAGACTGCGATATGCCGAAAACCATTCAAATCAGCAATTGCAGCTTCAGCACCAGTCAGATCACACTTATTCCCAATCAGCATCAGGCGTTTTGCTTCAATATGTTCAGCAAAATATTCTTGGGCCAGTTGCAGTGGATCTTCACCTTGACTTAGGTCATAGACCAGCAGTAACAAATCGGCCTGTTCGATTTCCTTGATTGCGCGGCGAATCCCTTCTTTTTCGACAATATCCCCGGTCTCACGCAAGCCTGCGGTATCCGTCAGGGTAATTGGCAAGCCATTTAAGGTGATTTTTTCATGCAGCACATCACGCGTAGTACCCGCAATATCCGTCACAATCGCACGTTCAATCCCGGCCAGCGCATTCAGTAATGAAGATTTACCGGCATTCGGTTTACCGGCAATCACCACTTGCAAACCTTCACGCAATAACTGACCTTGACGTGCTGATTGCTGAACTTGCGTGACCGCAGTCGCCACACCATCGAGCAGATTCAGAATCTTGCCATCGGCCAGAAAGTCAATTTCCTCTTCAGGAAAATCAATTGCGGCTTCCACGTGCAAACGTAAATGCACCAGCTGCTCAAGCACCGTATTGACTTTGTTTGAAAATGCACCTTGCAGGGAACGAACCGCAGAACGCGCAGCTGCTTGTGAAGTGGCATCAATCAGGTCAGCAATGGCTTCAGCCTGTACCAAGTCCATCTTGCCATTTTCAAAAGCACGCATGGAAAACTCACCGGCTTTGGCAGCAATCGCACCCAGTTCCAGCAAACGTGCAAGCAAGGCATTTTGAATCACCGGACCGCCATGACCTTGTAA
>SMEP01000439.1_pt1 | contig 10621 bp, 8 predicted proteins | sample 2456231 | NCBI WGS metagenome assembly SMEP01 (sample SAMN10132595, study PRJNA489261) | soil metagenome | isolation source: day1 control-silty clay loam soil ammended with raw manure from dairy cow... | place: USA | collected 2015-05-15
GCGATAGGCCCCCCCGCCGAGGCGGCGGACAAGAGGCGCGGCAAGACGCGAGCACGGCGCTCTTGCTCTGCTTGCTGCTCCTGAACCGATTGCCCGCCCGTCTCCAGCAGGGCAGCCAGGTCACCCGATGTAGGAGCGTACAAAGGCCGTTGGCTCTCGCGCACCTGCAAAGCGGAATCGACCAATTCAGCAGGGCTCATAAAACGCAAATCTTCAGGGACTTTTTGTCCGTTGGAGACATAATGAATGGGGAGCTTGAAGCGGATGGCGGTATCCAAAGGGCCGCCCAGCTTGATGGCCTCGTCCACTTTGGAGATGATGCAGCCACTCAATGGCGTGCCGCCGTCCTGGGTGTAACTACGCGCCACTTCGTCCAAGGTGTCGCCCTGGCTGGCGGCATTCAGAACCAGCAAACGTTGCACCCGCCGTCCAGCTCCGGCCAGCAAAGCCGCCTGCTCACGCACGTAGCGGTCACGTTGGCTGATGCCCATATTGTCGATCAAGATAACTTGATCGGGCCGCACGCCCAGCATGACGCTACGCAGTTGGGCCACATCTTGCACGATATGAACGGCCACCCGCATCAGGTCGCCATAAATCTTTAATTGTTCGTGCGCACCAATCCGGTAGGTATCGGTCGTCAACAAAACGACTTTATCGGGACCGAAGCGGCGCACCGCACGAGCAGCCAGCTTGGCCAGGGTGGTGGTTTTACCTACACCTGTCGGCCCCACCAAGGCCAGAGCCAGACCAGGCTGCCACAAAGTGTCCTCGGCACGCAAAACCGGCAAATGGGTTTCCAGCTCGGTCCGCACCCACTGCAAAGCCGCACGCGCACCCAACTCTTCAGGCAAGCGCTTGAGCATGGCCCGCAACAAGGCCGTACTGAAACCTTGTGCCAACAAGCTCTGGAACAAATTCACCGCTACCGGCGAGCGGCGCATCTGGTGGCTCCAGACCAGATCGTCCATGCGCCCTTCCAGGGCACCGCGCAAAGCGCCAATAGCCCCCATGACATTGTCACCAGCAGGTGGTGCTGCCATTTCCTGCTGACGGATGCCCGCCGCTTGATGCGGCACGTTACCTGGAACGGGAGCACGCTCGGTGGCACCGCCGGGCACCGAACTTGAATCAGTGGCCAGAATCTCCACCCCGCCGTTCACGCGACGGTTGGACACAATCAAGGCATCAGGGCCCAGCGCAATGCGCACCTGACGCATGGCTTCACGACTGGTACTACCAAAAAAGCGACTTATATTCATTCAGACTGACCAATAATGGTGGTGACCCGAAGGATGCGTTCTTCAGGGATTTCAGCGTTAGACAAGACACCCAGTTGGGGGATGTGGTGACGCAAGAAACGGGATAACGTAGCCCGCAAAACTGGTGGCACCACCAGCACAGGCGGGTCCCCATGCTCTTCCTGGAACTGGGCGGCACGCATGGCATCGCTCAGTACCGACTCGGCCAACCCCGGCTCCAAGGCACCACTACTGGTCAGCGCCTGTGTCATGACCCGTTCCAGACGTGCATCCAGACCAATCACCCGCAACTCGCCTTCACCGGGGAACCACTGCTGCACGATGGCGCGACCCAAGGCAACCCGTAGAACCGCTAGGAGCTCGCCCGCCTCATGACCAGGAGCCACTGCTCCGGGTGCCAGAAGACGCGGCGCATGTTCTGCCAGTGTTTCCACAATGCTGCGCATATCGCGGATCGGCACGTCTTCCGCCAACAAACCTCGCAAGACCTTAAGCAAGAGGCTAAGGGAAAGCGTTTGCGGCACAAGATCTTCAACCAGCTTGGGCGCTTCGCGACCCACGTGATCGAGCAACTGCTGTACTTCCTGACGACCCAACAGATCCGCAGCATGGCGATGCAATAAGTGATTGATATGAGTCGCAATCACCGTGCTGGCATCCACCACGGTGTAGCCTGCAATCTGGGCCTGCTCACGCATGCTCACATCCACCCAGATCGCAGGTAGGCCAAAGGCGGGGTCGGTGGTGGGCGTCCCTGGCAACTTCATGGTGACGCCACCGGGATCAATCGCCAGCCACTGACCTGGCGTGGCCGTGCCACGACCAATCTCCACCCCGGCCAGCAAGATACGGTAGTCGTTAGGTTTCAGTTCCAGATTGTCGCGAATGTGAACCACAGGCGGCAAAAAACCCACTTCTTGAGCAAACTTTTTACGCAGACTGCGAATACGATGCAGCAGCTCGCCATTTTGCGCATGGTCCACCAGGGAAATCAGGCGATAACCTACTTCCAGCCCCAGAGGATCCACCATGGACACATCATTCCAGCTGGCCTCGCTGGCAGCCGAATCCGCGGCAGCCAGAACTTGTTCATTCGGCTCACTGTCCTGCTGTACCTGCTCGGCCTGATGCTTTTTCATCATCCAGGCACCGGCACCCAAAATCGCCGCCAGCAACAGAAACACCAGATTAGGCATGCCGGGGATCAAACCCATCAGCCCCAGAATCCCAGCGGTGATATACAGCACCAAGGGATTGCTGAACAGCTGGTTGACCATTTGCTGGCCCACGTCTTCATCGGTGGCTACCCGCGAGACCACCACACCGGCTGCAGTGGAAATAATCAGGGCGGGAATCTGGGCGACCAAGCCGTCACCAATGGTCAGCAAGGTATAAACGCGACCAGCTTCCGAGAAAGACAAATCGTGCTGCAAGACACCAATGACCAAGCCACCCACGACGTTGATGATCATAATCAGCAGGCCTGCGACCGCGTCACCCCGCACGAATTTACTGGCACCATCCATGGAGCCGTAGAATTCGGCCTCTTGCGACACCTCGGTACGACGACGACGCGCATCGTCCTCGCCAATCAGGCCAGCATTCAGGTCGGCATCAATCGCCATCTGCTTGCCCGGCAAAGCATCCAGGGTAAAGCGTGCACCCACTTCGGCAATACGGCCCGCACCCTTGGTAATCACCACAAAGTTGATGATGACCAGAATCACAAACACGATCAGGCCGACCGCAAAGTTGCCGCCCACCAGAAAATGGCCAAAGGCTTCGATCACCTGCCCCGCCGCATCCGGGCCCTTGTGCCCGTTCATCAGCACCACCCGCGTGGAGGCCACGTTCAGGGCCAGACGCAGCAAAGTGGCAAACAGCAGCACCGCCGGGAACGCCGCAAAATCCAGCGGCTTTTTGGTAAACATAGCCACCAGCAAAATCATGACGGCCAGGGCGATGTTAAAGGTGAACAGCAGATCCAGCAGAAAGGGTGGCAAGGGCAGAATCATCATGGCCATGACCATGAGGATCAGCACCGGGCCCGCTAACAGCCGGGCGTGTTGACCACCATTTTGTTTCAGTAAGGCAAAAAAATTGTTCATTGCTTTTAATGTTTGCGCGAACGCAGTGGACCTTCATCCATGCCTGCCGGCACGTTCAATCGGGTGGGCATGATCGGGCGCTCGCCCTGCCCTTTGTTCCAGTTACGAAGCTGATAAACCCAGGCCAGCACTTCAGCCACGGCCGCATACAGGTCGACGGGAATCTCACGCTCCAGCTCGACGTTGAAGTACAAGGCCCGCGCCAGCGCGGGTGCCTCCAGCGTCGCCACTTTATGTTCCGCCGCCAGGCCTCGGATCTTGGCGGCAATCAAGCCTGTGCCCTTGGCCACCACACGCGGTGCCGCGCTATTGCCATCCTGATACTTCAGGGCCACCGCGTAATGCGTCGGGTTGGTGACCACCACATCGGCACCCGGCACCTGAGACATCATGCGCGAACGGGCCATAGCCCGTTGCTGCTGCCGGATACGCCCTTTCACATGCGGATCGCCTTCGCTTTCCTTATGCTCTTCTTTCACATCCTGACGCGACATGCGCAGCTTTTTATAAAAGCTCCATAACTGCCAGGGCGCATCAATCAATACAATTACCAACAAGCTGGCGGCGATCAAGGCACAGCACTTGATGATCAACGTCATACCCGTGGCAATGGCCGCCGTGGGATGCACATACATCAGGGCCGTCATCTGCTCGCGCTCGGTCCAGATCACATAGACCGCTACCGAGCCCACCAGTCCGGCTTTGGCCAGGGTCTTGACCAGCTCAACCACGGTCTGCATCGAAAACATGCGCTTGATGCCCTTGGCCGGATTCATGCGCTCGAACTTGGGCTGTAAAGCCTTGCCGCTAAAGCTCATGCCGCCCAAGGCAATAGAGGCAAAAATCGCCACGACCACCAACAATAAAAATAGCGGTGCCAGCCCTTTCAGGGCTTCTCCGGCCAGACCTGCCGCCTGCACCACCATCGCGGTGGGATCATGCGCAATACGCGGATCGAACCAGACGCTGCGGCGCACGATACCGCCAAAGGTTTCATACAAATAGCTGGCCCCGGCCCAAATCCCGCCAATTCCAGCCAGCAGCATCAGGAACGTCGTCAGCTCTCTGGAACGCGCCACCTGCCCCTCTTCCCGCGCCTTTTCCAGGCGCCGGGGTGAGGCCGGTTCTGTTTTTTCGAGATCGCTGTCTTCTGCCATGGACTGCCAAGACGCAGGAATTGAAAGAGGGGAGCGCGCGCCCAGCACGAATATCGCGCTCGCACTGCAGGCCGCGAGGTCATTCTAAAAGAGCGGGCAAGCTCTGATAGCGCGGAGAAAGCCGGATAAAAGCAGGCTGTTCCGTACAAGCAAAAAGGCGCTGCAATAAGCAGCGCCTTTTTGATGCGGTTAAACGGGCAATCGCAAGCGAAAACTAAAAACCCAGATTAGCCAGCAAATCGTCCACCTGATCCTGGCTGGTGACCACTTCCGAGGCCACCGGCGAGACGACAGGGCCGTTAAGAAGGCTTTGAGTCTCTTCGCGTTTTTCCGTGGGCACATTATCGACCAGGACCTGGACCAGCTCGGTCTCGATAGTGCCAACCACCCCCAGCATGCGGGTGATCACCTGCCCGGTCAGATCCTGGAAGTCCTGGGCCATGATAATTTCCAGCAGGTTTTCCTGAGTCTGTTGCGCCTTGACGGGCACCTCACGCAAGAAACCGCGGGTGCGCTTGACCAGTTCGCGAGCCTGGTCCTGGTCCAGGGGTTGTTCAAACCATTGTTCCCATTCGGCATCCAGTGCCTGCGCGTCCTCTTGCAAGGATTCCTGCAAAGGACGCACTTGCTCGGCCGCATTCAACACCCGGTTGGCGGCCTGCTCGGTCATGCGAGCCACATAATGCAGACGATCTCGGGCATCCGGAATCGCGTGCGCGGCATCTTTAATGGCCTGATCCAGACCCAGTTCGCGCATACTCTCCCGCAGCAGGCGGGTCAGGTTGGCGATGCGGTAAACCAGATCAACCGGTACGCTTTGGGGGTCGGGCTGAGTCGGTGTTTGCTGTGGATCCATGACGTACTCCGTATTAACCGCCCATTTTCTCGAAGATCTTGTTCAGCTTTTCTTCCAGTGTTGCGGCGGTAAAGGGTTTAACGACGTAGCCATTGGCGCCCGCCTGGGCGGCGGCAATAATGTTCTCTTTCTTGGCTTCGGCCGTGACCATCAGCACCGGCAAAGAAGACAGATTGGCATCGGCACGAATCTGTTTAAGCATTTCCAGCCCATCCAGATTCGGCATATTCCAGTCCGAGACCACAAACTCGAAATTGCCATTACGCAATTTCTCCAGGCCCATCTGACCATCTTCAGCTTCGTCTACATTCTCGTATCCCAGATCCTTGAGCAAGTTCTTGATGATCCGGCGCATGGTGGGAAAGTCATCGACGACGAGAATCTTTATATTTTTTTGTACCATTTACATTCTCCAAATGAGTAGCATGCCAGTGCGTTCAGGTCCGCTTATACGCGGTGCCCAAAGGCCCCCACACTGGCTAGAATTCGTTCGCTAATCTGCCCCAAGGGCAAGGCGATGTCCGCAGCGCCAATTTGCAGGGCCTCACGTGGCATACCGAACACCACGCTGGTGGCCTCGTCCTGGGCAAAGGTCATGGCTCCGGCCTGTTTCATGGCCAGCAAGCCCTGCGCACCATCCTTGCCCATGCCGGTCAGAATCACGCCCACGGCATTGCGGCCGGCCAGCTCGGCTGCAGAGTGAAACAACACATCAACCGAGGGCCGGTGGCGATTGACAGGCTCGCTGTCCACCAGCTTGACCACATAATTGGCCCCCGAACGGGCCAGCTTCATGTGGGCAACACCGCCGGGAGCCAGATAAACATGGCCGGGCAAGACGCGCTGCCCATCTTCGGCCTCGTGCACCTGCATGGAACACAGACCATCCAGCCGGTTCACAAAAGAGCGTGTGAAACCGGCTGGCATATGTTGGGTAATCATGATGGCTGGGCAATTGGCCGGCAAAGGCTCCAGCACTTGGCGGATGGCTTCCGTGCCACCTGTGGAGGCGCCAATCATGATCAGTTTTTCGGTGGTCGAGAAGTTATGCGTCAGGCGACGTACGGGTTCTGAGCCCGCGGTAGCGGGGGACGCACGACGCGGGCGTGCAATCGAGGCGGCGCGAATCTTGTCGGCAATCAAGTCCGAATAGTCCAGCAAGCCATCACGCAGGCCCAGCTTGGGCTTGGTCACAAAGTCCACCGCGCCCAACTCCAAGGCACGCAAGGTCACATCCGAATTTCGCTCTGTCAGGGAAGACACCATCACCACCGGCATCGGACGCAAGCGCATCAGGCGCTCCAGAAAGTCCAGGCCATCCATGCGGGGCATCTCGACATCCAGTGTCAGCACATCCGGATTGTGTTCTTTGATCAGATCGCGCGCCACCAGCGGATCAGGGGCCACCGCCACCACTTCCATATCCGCATGACTATTGATAATTTCCACCATCAGGCTGCGCACCAGGGCAGAATCGTCTACACACAAAACTCGAATTTTCTTCATGCTACTCATCATCCCGATTTCAAGCACCAACAGAGCTTAGTTCCGCACATACACCGTCTGACCCAGCAAGCGAAAGGCTTTGGTCAGATAAGAGAAGTTCTCGGAGTGCCCAACAAACAGCAGTCCACCCGGCTTGGTCACGGCGGCGAATCGTTCCAGGATGCGTGTTTGATCGTCCCGGTCAAAATAAATCATGGTGTTTCTACAGAAGATCACGTCAAAACGACTGGACGAGGGCCAAGCCGGCCCCACCAGATTGAACTCTTCAAACTCCACCATCTTGCGCAGCACGGGTTTGACGCGTGCCAGCCCCTTGCGAGCCCCCACGCCACGCTGAAAATAGCGCGGCAGCCACAAATCGGGCACGGGCTGGATACGCTCCAAGGTGTACATCCCCTGCCTGGCCTTGTCCAAGGCGACCGAGTCAATATCACTGGCCAGAATGGACACATTGACGTCGGGCGAGGGACAGTGCTCGCGCACCGTCATCGCAATGGAATAGACCTCCTCGCCCGTTGAGGCGGCACTGCACCAGATATCCAGCGGTTTGCCGCGTGTACTGACAAATTTACCCAAAATATCGAAATGGTGCTGTTCACGAAAAAAAGCAGTGTGATTGATCGTGAAAGCGTTGACGAAGTCCTGCCACTCCTGGCTATGGGTGTCCTGCTCCAGAATATCCAGATACTGCCGGACCTCCCGAACCCCCGCACTCTGGCTGCGCATCCCCAATGTGCGCGCCACCATATCTTCTTTGTGGGTCCCTAAAATGATGCCCGCATACGACTTGAGCAAGCGCGCAGCTCGCTCACAGTCGGCCCTCGAGGCTTGCGGGATCGAGGGTAATGTATAGACGAAAGGTTCCACAGATGTGCTCATATGACTACAGGCTGGCCAAGGTCCCGCTAAAAGGCCCCGCCGACAAGCGTTCGCCGGAACGTAATCGCTCTGGCTCGGCCGAATCAAACGGATCATCAATAATGTCTTGGGCACCAACCTTGAAAGCCGATACCGCATCGGACAAACGGGTAGCCTGATCCTGCAAGGACCCGGCCGCTGCAGTTGCCTGCTCTACCAGGGCCGCGTTTTGCTGCACAACCACATCCATTTGTGCAACGGCCCGATTTACCTGTTCAATGCCTTCGGACTGCTCATTCGAGGCCGAGGAGATTTCCGCCATGATGGTGGTGACGCTCTGCACCGAGCTCCAGCGATTGCTCGATCAAGCCTTTGATCTCGCGGGCGGCCTGAGCGCTGCGCTGGGCCAGGCTGCGCACTTCGCCTGCCACCACCGCAAAGCCACGGCCTTGTTCGCCCGCGCGTGCTGCTTCCACCGCTGCGTTCAAAGCCAGAATATTGGTCTGGAATGCGATGGAGTTAATCACCGTGGTGATATCAGCCACTTTGCCACTGGTGTCACGAATGGCACCCATGCGGTCCACCAGTTCACTGACCATCTGCCCGCCGTGCTGGGCGGTTTTCTGCACCTGGCTGGAGACTTCCTCGGCCCGCATGGCGTTCTCTTCGCTCATGCGCACCGTGCCTGTCATCTCTTCCATGGCCGAAGCCGTTTCCTGCAAGGCCGCAGCCTGTTGAGTGGTGCGGCTGGACAGCTCCAGATTTCCTGCCGACAACTGCGAGGCATCGTCCGAAATCACGCCACTGCTGTGCTGCAAGGTGCGCAAGACTTCGCTCAATTTCAAGCGCATTTGCTCGATCGAGGCCATCACACTGTCTTCTGGAATCGAGCGCAAGGAATGGGCGACCCGCAAATCACCGTCCGCAATAGCTTGCGCCGTGTCATGCAAGACTTTGGGCTCTGCGCCCAGCTCGGTAAAGATTTGGCGAGCCAGAACCACCGTGACGCTCACGACCACCACAATAATCAGCAAAAACACCAGCGAGGAGCTGAGCAGGTTGCTGAAGAACCGGGCGTGAATATTGTCGATATAGACGCCAGAAGTCAGCACCCAGTCCCACTCCGGTATGCCTTTGCCATACGCAAGCTTGGGCGCATTGCTCTTGTCGCTCAGTTTGGGCCAGTGATACTCAAGAAAACCTTCCCCCCCATTGCGGCCGATACGGCTCATTTCAGCAAAGGGATGGACACCATTGCTATCGACCACCGCGCTTACGTCCTTGCCATCCAATTCCGGGCGGCTAGGGTTCATGATGGAAATAACATTGGTCGACAGGACGGATACATAGCCCTCCTGTCCAAAACGGATACTGCTAATACGTTGCAAGGCCTGCTTTTGGCCTTCTTCCTGACTCAGCACGCCTTTACTCACCAGCTGCTGATAATCCTGCGTAATGCTTGCGGCAATATTCACGACATGCTGCAAACTCGTTCGGCGCTCTTCCATCTGCGCCTGATACAACTGATAGTTAACAAACGAAAAGACCACCACCAATGCCATCAAACACAAAATCAACGGCAACCACAACTTCTGTTTTAAGCCCAAACGCATGATATTCCCCGACCATCGCTGAAAAGACAGACCCTAGATATGCAAAAACCGACCGTGAAAACACGGTCGGCCTGCAGGAAGGCCCATCGAACAAGCTGGGTAACGGCGTTAACTTCGAAATACTTAACTAAAGTTACATATCGAATCGATTGGATGCTAAGGCGGCTTATAAATAACTACTACTTAGACGTCGAGCAGCATCACTTCCGGTTCCAAAAGAAGGCTCACTGCTGGCCAGGGTCAGCAAAAAGCCGTCTTCGGACATTAGTTCGGAGGTCAAACGGCCCTGGTAATGTCCCAGTTCCAGATTCAGTGCTAAATCGCGCTGTTCCAGGTTATCTACTCCTTTGATAACCAGTTCGAAGCCCTGTTCACTTAACAGGTGACAAGCGGTCTCCAGCAAAGACTTGAAAGTCGCGTCATGACACGCGCGCTGGATAACCTCGGCTTCTAATTTGACGCCGGCAATTGGCCAGCCACGCAGGCGATTCAAATTATTGTTTTCAATATCGGTACTGGTCAGCCAGACCTGGATTTCCTGATCCTTCAAAGACTGCAAGGCTTCAATCAGTTCTGGCGTCTCTTCCAGCTCATCGTCGCTATATACATCCAGCTCCACGCAGCAGGGCTGCAAATCAAATTGACGCAGCAACACAGGAAAGCGCTTGTGCATGAGCAAGACTATATCGACCGGCAATTTCAGGCCGATATGGCTGGCGCGCAGGGAGTATTCCTGCCACCAGCGGCGCACATCAGCCATCAAGGTGCGCAACATCCATTCGCACAAGGCCTGACGGCGAGTGGAATCCGAGATATGGCGCAGCACCAGATCCGAGGACAGGCGCAGACCGGTAGGCGCAGTCCAGAACACCTGAGCATCGACCCCGCTGTATTGACCCGTGCTGGTGGCTACCCGCAACTGGTAGGAGAAGGACAGGGCGTCACTGGCCTGCGGATCGAACACATCCAGCGTTTCCAATACGCGCAGCAGTTCCAGCGGTGTGGGCTGCTCCGGCTCAGGCTCTTCACGGACGGCGTAGAACTCCATGATTTCGCTGTCCTGGGGCTCATGCTGAGCAATCAGCTTGCCCGTAAAGGTATAGCCCCAGCCATGGACGGACTTGATAGGCAGCGCAACACCCGCCTGACTTGCCTTGCGGCGCAAACGGCTAATCAGTGAGTCAACAGCACGACTGTCAGTGGCGGCCAGCCCCTTGTCGCGCATCAAATCTTCACGGCTGAAACGCGCATCCGCATGCCG
>SMEP01000282.1_pt1 | contig 10601 bp, 10 predicted proteins | sample 2456231 | NCBI WGS metagenome assembly SMEP01 (sample SAMN10132595, study PRJNA489261) | soil metagenome | isolation source: day1 control-silty clay loam soil ammended with raw manure from dairy cow... | place: USA | collected 2015-05-15
GTATGGATTGCCGGTACGGATGCGAAGGGCTCTCAAGATTATCGCAAAATGGATGCAACATTACCACTTGCACTAATTATTGGTAGTGAAGGTAAAGGAATGAGCCGTCTCTTAAAAGATAAATGTGATTTCTTATATCACTTACCAATGATTGGCCATGTAACATCATTAAATGCTTCAGTAGCGGCAGCGCTGTTAATGTACGAAGTGTACCGCAAACGTCAAGAAGCAAACGCATGATATGCAAACGATTTTGCTAGTAGACGGCTATAATATGATCGGTGCTTGGCGTGAGCTGCGTCCTTTACGTGAGCCACACTTTGAAGATGCACGAGACCGATTAATAGAGCGAATGGCCGAATATAAAGCACATACAGGGTGGCGCGTCATTGTTGTCTTTGACGCGCATCTTGTACCTGGTAACGAGCAACTTTATATTCAGCATGCTATAGAAGTAATTTATACACGAAAGAATGAAACGGCCGATGAACGCATAGAGAAATTAACAAATGAATTAAAGGGCCGCAAAGTCCAAATTCATGTTGCCACGAGCGATATGACCGAGCAAAACGTGGTCTTCGGTCACGGAGCACTCAGAAAATCAGCACGTGAGCTTGAAATTGAAATGCAAATTATTCAGTCGAAAATTTCATCGAAAGTAAAAGAAACACTCGATGAAAAGCCTGCTTCACGGATTAAATTATCAAAAGATGTGGAATTACAATTTGAAAAATGGCGAAGAGGGCTCAAGTAAAATTTGCCCACTTTTTCCAATTAAGTTATACTGTTCCTAATTGATTCTGGCGTAGCTCGAGGTGATTTTCATTGCTAAAAAGTGAGAAGTTACAAATGGTACGGCAATTTGATCATTTAACAGATGAACAACTTGTAGAGCAAGTGCATCTAGGGAATACAGATGCATTAGATTTTTTGATTTCAAAATATCGACTTTTTGTGAAAGCAAAAGCGCGGTCCTATTTTTTAGTTGGGGCAGATAGAGAAGATATTATTCAAGAAGGCATGATTGGTTTATACAAATCGATTCGTGATTTTAAAGAAGACAAGCTTGCTTCATTCCGTGCATTTGCGGAACTATGTATTACAAGGCAAATCATTACAGCAATCAAAACCGCGACACGTCAAAAGCACATTCCGCTGAATTCCTATGTTTCTCTGGATAAACCGATTTACGATGAAGAATCGGAGCGTACGCTGATGGATATTATAACAAGTCCTGTTATAGATGATCCGGAACACTTGATGATCAATCGCGAGGATTATCATTATTTAGAACAAAAGATGGCTGAGGTCTTAAGTGAATTAGAGCAGCAAGTATTAATTCGTTATTTAGAAGGCCAATCGTACAATGAAATTTCTGAAGAATTAAATCGTCATGTCAAATCAATTGACAATGCCTTACAGCGTGTAAAGCGAAAATTGGAGCGTCATTTAGAGCTAAAAGAAATGACTTGACGCGCGTGAGCCTTTGTTGACAGTGACAAAATTAGGTGTTAGTCTTGAAAAGACAAAGTGCCGAAAAGGTGATAAAATATGGCAAAAAAAGTCGTTTTAAGTTGTGATAAATGCGGTTCAAGAAACTATAGTATCCCGAAAAAAGAAGGTACTACAGAGCGTTTAGAGCTTAAAAAGTTTTGCTCGCATTGCAATGAACACACAATGCATAAACAAACGTTATAAATGAAATATAGATTAATTTGTTGTTCGGAGGTTAGGCAAAGATGAGTAAAGTATCAAACTTTTTACAAGAAGTCGGCTCTGAAATGCGTAAAACAAGCTGGCCAAAAAGCAAAGAATTAACAAAGTATACGGTTGTTGTTATTTCAACAGTAATCGTAATGGCGTTATTCTTTACAGTTACAGACTTAGGAATCTCAGAATTATTCCGTTGGTTCTTGTCTCTATAAGCTACGTCATGTTAATATTGCGAAAGAGCCCGTGCATTTCAAATAACGGGTTTTTTCATTTTGTTTTAAAACAAGCTTGTCTTGTTATTAGAAATAGATTGTTTAGTTTGTGAATAGGGGAAGCCTTAACACATTTAATGTAAAGGAGGGACGGACGATTTAGTCCTACCTAATATGGAGAAAAATTGGTATGTAGTGCATACTTACTCTGGTTATGAAAACCGAGTGAAGGCAAATCTTGAAAAACGTGTTGAAACGATGGGGATGCAAGATAAAATTTTCCGTGTCATCGTCGCAGAACATGAAGAAATCGATGTAAAAGAAGATGGCAAGAAAAAAGCAGTAATGCGTAAAATCTTCCCTGGTTATGTATTAGTAGAACTAATCATGACAGACGATGCATGGTATGTTGTACGTAACACACCAGGCGTTACTGGATTCATCGGTTCTTCAGGTGGCGGAGTAAAACCAACTCCACTTCTACCAGAAGAAGCGGAACGTTTACTAGCTCAAATGGGCATGAACGAACAACACGTAGGTGAAGTTGACATTACTGTAGGTGAAGTAGTTGAAGTTCTTGAAGGACCATTCGCTCACTTCCAAGGTCGCGTAGAAGAAGTAGATATCGAAAAAGCGAAATTAAAAGTTTTAGTTGATATGTTCGGCCGCCAAACAGTGATGGAGCTAGACTTTAACCAAGTTCAAAAAATATAGAATTATTTATACTTGATTAAGCATTTTAAAAGTGTTATCATTTCAAAGGTCAGACTGTCATGAAATTGACGTGTGATATAAATTTAGTTTTAATGTTATCGGCAAGTTAGCTGACGAACAGATATTGAGTGGGAGGGGCAACCCAATTACCACATCACGGACTTAAGGAGGTGTGTCTCGTGGCTAAAAAAGTTATTAAAGTTGTTAAACTTCAAATCCCTGCTGGTAAAGCAAACCCAGCACCGCCAGTTGGTCCTGCATTAGGTCAAGCCGGTGTTAACATTATGGGATTCTGTAAAGAATTCAACGCTCGTACTGCTGATCAAGCTGGTTTAATTATTCCAGTTGAAATTTCAGTATTCGAAGATCGTTCATTTACTTTCATTACTAAAACTCCACCTGCAGCAGTATTACTTAAAGTAGCAGCTGGTATCCAATCTGGATCTGGTGAACCTAACCGTAAGAAAGTTGCAACGGTTAAACGTGATAAAGTTCGCGAAATCGCTGAACAAAAAATGCCAGACCTTAACGCTGCTTCAGTTGAAGCTGCAATGTTAATGGTTGAAGGTACTGCACGTAGCATGGGTATCGTTATCGAAGACTAATCCCATCTTCAAACTTGATGATGTTTTTGTTTTTGGAAGGTTGCTGCACTCGGATATTAATTTAGAAGAGTGAGCAACCTTTATTCGTGGGAGGTCAAATCCGTTACAACCACAATCAAGGAGGAAATTTACAATGGCTAAAAAAGGTAAAAAACTGCAAGACGCAGTTAAATTAATCGATCGCGCAACTTTCTACTCTGTAGAAGAAGCAGTAGCTTTAGCGCAAAAAACATCTACAGTTAACTTCGATGCAACTGTAGAAGTAGCATTCAAATTAGGTATCGACACTCGTAAGAATGACCAACAAATCCGTGGTGCGGTAGTATTACCACACGGTACTGGTAAAACTCAAAAAGTATTAGTATTCGCTAAAGGTGAGAAAGCTAAAGAAGCACAAGCTGCTGGCGCTGACTACGTAGGCGATTCAGATATGGTTAACAAAATCCAACAAGGTTGGTTCGATTTTGATGTAATCGTTGCAACTCCTGACATGATGGGTGAAGTTGGTAAATTAGGTCGCGTATTAGGACCAAAAGGTTTAATGCCAAACCCTAAAACTGGTACAGTTACTTTTGACGTAACTAAAGCAATCGAAGAAATCAAAGCTGGTAAAGTAGAATACCGTGCTGAAAAAGCTGGTATCATCCACGCTCCAATCGGTAAAGTTTCTTTCGATACTCAAAAATTAGTAGAAAACTTCTTAGCTGTATTTGAAGTAATTCAAAAAGCTAAACCAGCTGCATCAAAAGGTACTTACATGAAGTCTGTAAACATTACAACTACAATGGGTCCTGCTGTAAAAGTTGACGCTGCTAACGTAGTAACTAAATAATTTTAACGATTTTTTAAATTGTTAAATTAAATTAATTGACAACACACCGCTTACTTGGTAAGATGGATGCTGTTGTGAATCATCCATTTGTACCGTAGACAGTAGGAGTGACTTGTCACTTAATGAGCCTACCGAGGACATCGGAGTTCGGATTCTTTTTAAGATGATGTACTTTCAGCCTCTATGTCTAATTACGATGTAGAGGCTTTTCTTTGTCGGTATAAATGACTCATTCTAATAGGAGGTGTCATCATGAGCAAAGCAATCGAAACTAAACAAGTTCAAGTTGAAGAAATCACTGAAAAATTCAAAGCTGCTGCATCTATCGTAGTAGTTGATTACCGTGGTTTAACTGTAGGCCAAGTAACAGAATTACGTAAGCAATTACGTGAAGCTGGTGTTGAGTTCAAAGTATACAAAAATACTTTAACTCGTCGTGCTGCAGAAACTGCTGGTTTAGCAGGTATCAATGAATTCTTAACTGGTCCAAATGCTATCGCATTCTCTAACGAGGACGTAGTAGCTCCAGCTAAAATCATTAACGATTTCGCTAAGAAAAACGAAGCGTTAGAAATTAAAGCTGGTATCATCGAAGGTACTATCGCATCTGTTGAAGACGTTAAAGCTCTTGCAGAACTTCCATCTCGCGAAGGTCTATTATCAATGCTTTTATCTGTACTTCAAGCTCCAGTGCGCAACTTCGCACTTGCAACAAAAGCTGTTGCAGAACAAAAAGAAGAGCAAGGCGCTTAATCGCAACTTCACTTCAAAACTCGGCCTAACAGCCTAAAAACCAATAAAACATCCAATAGGAGGAAATTAAAATGAATAAAGAGCAAATCTTAGAAGCTATCAAAGCTATGACAGTTCTAGAATTAAACGATTTAGTAAAAGCTATCGAAGAAGAATTCGGTGTAACAGCTGCTGCTCCAGTAGCAGTAGTTGCTGGCGGTGCTGCTGCAGCTGAAGAAAAAACTGAATTTGACGTAGTATTAACATCTGCTGGTCAAGAAAAAATCAAAGTAATCAAAGCGGTTCGCGAAATTACTGGATTAGGTTTAAAAGAAGCTAAAGAGGTTGTTGACAACGCTCCTAAAGCTCTTAAAGAAGGCGTTTCTAAAGATGACGCTGAAGCTATCAAAGCTAAACTTGAAGAAGTTGGCGCTTCAGTAGAAGTTAAATAATTTTAGTTTAACTTAATTTACTAAGTATCATACTTAGTTTCATAAGGAAAGCTCGTCACAATTTTGCGGCGAGCTTTTCTTTATTTACATCTATTTAGGAGGCGTGTTGCACATGTCTGAACATTATTATTCAAATAAGCCTCAAACGGAAAGTAAACCACGCCAATGGAAATTTCCTTTATTAGGACATACATTTACATTTGAAACAGATGCAGGTGTATTTAGTAAAAGCGAAGTAGATTTTGGCTCCCGTGTATTGATTGATGCCTTTGAAATGCCAGAAGTAGAAGGTGTTATACTTGATGTGGGATGTGGATACGGACCGATTGGCTTATCAATCGCGAAGGTTAATCCGGAGCGAGAAGTGTTAATGATGGATATTAATACGCGCGCAATTGGTTTATCACAAAAAAACGCCCAACTAAACGGGGTTCAAAATGTACGTGTTTTTGAAAGTGATGGTCTGGGTGCTGTAGAAACTGATACAAAAGCAGCTGCGATTTTAACCAATCCACCAATTCGTGCAGGTAAAGAGACGATCTTTAAATTTTACGATCAAGCCTATGAATTGTTAGTGGAAAATGGTGAGTTGTGGGTAGTAATTCAGAAGAAACAGGGCGCTCCATCGACAATGAGTCATTTAGAAGAGATGTTTTCAGAAGTAGATGTTGTTGAGAAGAAAAAAGGGTATTGGATCATACGTGCAAAAAAATAAGTAAGATTCGCTCTGAATATTGACTTGACAAATTGACTATGATAACATAATAAAATGCAAAATTATTATTTTGAGGTAGTATGCCCTTTTGCATTACTTACACAAAATTACGGGTATACTTACTAAGAATAAGCTAAGTTTAACCGAAAATGAGGTTTATAAAAAGTCTCGTTTTCTTTTTGTCTTTCGAAATCATACACTATTTGTAGGGTTTTGCAAAGACCTATTATCGCTTTATTGAGGGGTGAATGAGTTGACAGGTCAACTAGTTCAGTACGGACAACACCGCCAGCGTAGAAGCTTTGCGCGTATTAATGAGGTGCTGGAGCTTCCGAATTTAATCGAGATCCAAACAGCATCTTATGAGTGGTTCCTTGAAGAAGGATTGCGTGAGATGTTCCACGACATTTCTCCAATCGAGGATTTTACAGGTAATCTTTCATTAGAATTCGTCGACTATACATTAGGTGATCCTAAGTATGATGTTGATGAGTGTAAAGAACGTGACGTAACTTACGCTGCGCCATTGCGTGTGAAAGTACGTTTACACAACAAAGAAACAAATGAAGTAAAAGAGCAAGACGTCTTCATGGGTGATTTCCCATTAATGACTGGAACAGGCACGTTTATTATTAACGGTGCTGAGCGTGTTATCGTTTCTCAGTTAGTTCGTTCTCCAAGTGTATACTTCAACGAAAAAACAGATAAAAACGGTAAAAAGGGCTTCAGCGCAACCGTTATTCCAAACCGTGGAGCATGGTTAGAATATGAAACTGACGCGAAAGATGTCGTATACGTACGTATCGACCGCACACGTAAATTACCAGTAACAGTACTTTTACGTGCATTAGGTTTCGGCACAGATCAAGAAATTATCGAAATCATTGGTGACAATGAGTATTTACGTAATACGTTAGAAAAAGATAACACAGAAGGTACTGAAAAGGCCCTTCTTGAAATCTATGAGCGTTTACGTCCAGGTGAACCACCAACAGTTGAATCAGCGAAGAACTTATTATATTCTCGCTTCTTCGATGCTAAGCGTTATGATTTAGCAAACGTTGGTCGTTACAAAATGAACAAAAAGCTTCACATTAAAAACCGTTTATTTAACCAAACGGTTGCTGAAACAATTGTTAACCCAGAAACGGGCGAAATTCTTGTAGAAGCAGGTACGTTATTAGATCGTCGTACGTTAGATAAGTTAATTCCGGCTTTAGAAGACGGTGCTGGCTTCAAAACATTAAGCCAAAATGGCGGTGTCTTAGAAGAAAATGTAACGATTCAATCGATTAAAATTTACGCACCAAATGACGAAGCACAAAAAGAAATCAATGTGATTTCAAACGCTTATATTGATGAAGAAGTGAAAAACCTTACACCAGCAGATATCCTTGCTTCTGTATCGTATTTCTTCAATTTATTATATAACGTAGGTAACACAGACGATATTGACCATTTAGGTAACCGTCGTTTACGTTCAGTTGGTGAGTTATTACAAAACCAATTCCGTATCGGTTTATCTCGTATGGAGCGTGTCGTACGCGAGCGTATGTCTATTAACGACACAGCTGCAATCGTACCACAACAATTAATCAATATCCGCCCTGTTATCGCATCAATTAAAGAGTTCTTCGGCTCTTCTCAGTTATCTCAATTCATGGACCAAACAAACCCATTAGCAGAGTTAACGCACAAACGTCGTCTATCTGCATTAGGGCCTGGTGGTTTAACACGTGAGCGCGCAGGTATGGAAGTACGTGACGTTCACTACTCTCACTATGGTCGTATGTGTCCAATCGAGACGCCTGAGGGACCAAACATCGGTCTTATTAACTCTTTATCTTCATTCGCCAAAGTGAACAAGTTTGGCTTCATTGAAACACCTTACCGCCGAGTTGATCCGGAAACAGGTATTGTCACTGAAGAAATCCATTACTTAACTGCTGACGAAGAAGATAACTACGTAGTAGCACAAGCAAACTCTGTATTAACTGCAGAAGGCGCTTTTGAAAAAGAAGAAGTAGTAGGTCGTTTCCGTGGGGATAACACTGTGTTTAACCGCGATCGTATCGATTACATGGATGTATCTCCAAAACAAGTAGTATCTGCTGCCACTGCATGTATTCCGTTCTTAGAAAACGATGACTCAAACCGTGCCTTAATGGGTGCGAACATGCAACGTCAAGCTGTTCCTTTACTATATCCAAACGCTCCGTTTGTTGGTACTGGTATGGAGCATGTTGACGCTCGTGACTCTGGTGCTGCTGTAGTTGCTAAAAAACATGGTATTGTTGAGCACGTAGAAGCTCGCTCTATCCACGTTCGTTCAATCGAAGAGATTGACGGCAAAGAAGTTAAAGGCAACTTAGTAAAATACAAATTACAAAAATTCATTCGTTCAAACCAAGGTACTTCATATAACCAACGTCCAATCGTAAAAGTTGGAGATGTCGTGAAACCTCGTGATATTTTAGCTGATGGTCCTTCAATGGAACGCGGTGAATTAGCACTTGGTCAAAACGTACTTGTTGCGTTCATGACATGGGACGGCTACAACTACGAGGATGCTGTTATTATGAGCGAACGCCTTGTAAAAGACGATGTATATACTTCTGTTCATATTGAAGAATATGAATCAGAATCTCGTGATACAAAGCTTGGACCTGAAGAAATCACACGTGACATTCCAAACGTAGGTGAAGATGCACTTCGTAACCTAGACGACCGCGGAATTATCCGTATCGGTGCGGAAGTACGTGACGGTGATATTTTAGTAGGTAAAGTTACGCCTAAAGGGGTTACTGAATTAACTGCTGAAGAGCGTCTATTACATGCTATCTTTGGTGAAAAAGCACGCGAAGTACGTGACACGTCTCTACGTGTACCACACGGCGCTGGCGGTATCATCCTAGATGTTAAAGTCTTCAACCGTGAAGATGGCGACGAATTACCACCAGGTGTTAACCAATTAGTTCGTGCTTATATTGTTCAAAAACGTAAAATTCGCGTTGGTGACAAAATGGCCGGACGTCACGGTAACAAAGGTGTAATCTCACGAATCTTACCAGAAGAAGATATGCCATTCATGCCAGACGGCACGCCAGTGGATATCATGCTTAACCCACTTGGGGTACCTTCTCGTATGAACATCGGACAAGTATTAGAGCTTCACTTAGGTATGGCTGCACGCTACTTAGGCGTACACATGGCTACACCAGTATTTGATGGTGCTAACGAAAACGATGTTTGGGAAACAATGGAAGAAGCTGGTATGAACCGTGATGGTAAAACAATTCTTTATGATGGACGTTCAGGTGAACCGTTCGACAGCCGCGTTTCTGTTGGTGTCATGTACATGATTAAATTAGCGCACATGGTTGACGATAAACTTCACGCACGTTCAACTGGTCCTTACTCATTAGTAACGCAACAACCGCTTGGTGGTAAAGCACAATTCGGTGGACAACGTTTCGGTGAGATGGAAGTATGGGCGCTTGAAGCATACGGTGCTGCTTACACGTTACAAGAGATTTTAACTGTAAAATCAGATGACGTTGTAGGTCGTGTGAAAACATACGAAGCAATCGTTAAAGGCGAAAGTGTTCCAGAACCAGGTGTACCAGAATCATTCAAAGTATTAATTAAAGAACTTCAATCATTAGGTATGGATGTGAAGATGCTTACAATCAACGACGAGGAAGTAGAATTACGCGACCTTGACGATGAGGAAGAAGTAGCTGTAGCACCAGCTCCAGAAGAACGCCCAACTGATGACAAAGAAGAAGACCCAGTAGAGTCTATTTGAATAATTTCAAATTGAATCGGGCAGGTATATGCCCTGCCCGATTTTTCTTATAATAATGTAAAAAGCAAATTTCATAATGGCCTAGAATGAAAATTTTGCACAGAGCTACAATGAAAAGTCGTTTAAGACTTATAACTAAAGGGAGGTAGGCTCCTTGATCGATGTTAATGAATTTGAATATATGAAAATTGGCTTAGCTTCTCCGGACAAGATCCGTTCTTGGTCATATGGTGAGGTTAAAAAGCCAGAAACAATCAACTACCGTACATTAAAACCAGAAAAAGATGGTCTATTTTGTGAACGTATCTTCGGACCAACGAAAGACTGGGAATGTCACTGTGGTAAATATAAGCGTGTACGTTATAAAGGTGTCGTTTGTGACCGCTGTGGCGTAGAAGTAACGCGTTCGAAAGTTCGCCGTGAACGCCAAGGACATATCGAACTAGCAGCACCTGTATCACATATTTGGTACTTCAAAGGTATTCCAAGTCGTATGGGTCTTATTTTAGACATGTCTCCACGTGCACTTGAAGAAGTAATTTACTTTGCTTCTTATGTTGTAATTGAGCCAGGTCAAACTGCTTTAGGCTTCAAAGATTTACTTTCTGAAAAAGAATATCGTGCATACCGTGAAAAATACGGTAACGAATTCGAAGCAGCAATGGGTGCTGAGGCAATCAAACGCTTATTAGAAAAAATCGACTTAGAAGATGAAACATCTGTTTTAAAAGAAGAGTTGAAATCTGCACAAGGCCAACGCCGTACACGTGCAATTAAACGTTTAGAAGTAGTAGAAGCATTCCGTAACTCAGGTAACA
>SMEP01000287.1_pt1 | contig 10542 bp, 9 predicted proteins | sample 2456231 | NCBI WGS metagenome assembly SMEP01 (sample SAMN10132595, study PRJNA489261) | soil metagenome | isolation source: day1 control-silty clay loam soil ammended with raw manure from dairy cow... | place: USA | collected 2015-05-15
CCGTTATTTGGGGTCAATCCGAATAAGCATGAGCTTGAAGAGGCAATGCTAGCGTTAGTTGCTTTAGGTTACTCGGAAAAAGAGCTGGATAAAATTAAGCCACAGCTTGATGAAGATGAACAGCTTTTAACAACGGATGCCTACATTAAACAAGCATTGAAATTATTATTAAAATTAAAATAAAGTGAGGTGAGAACCTTGTCAGACCGCGTACTTTCAGGACAGGCGACAGATGCTGAAGAGCAATTTGAGCTATCACTGAGACCTCAACGCTTGGCGCAATACATAGGCCAAGATAAAGTAAAGGACAACTTAAAAATCTTTATTGAAGCCGCAAAGCTACGCCAAGAAAGTCTTGACCACGTTCTCCTTTATGGTCCACCAGGTTTAGGGAAAACAACATTAGCGGTCGTTATTGCTAATGAAATGGAAGTAAATGTGAAAATGACGAGTGGTCCAGCGATTGAACGCCCAGGCGATTTAGCAGCAATTTTAAGCTCGCTTGAAGCAGGCGATGTCTTATTTATCGATGAGATTCACCGTCTGCCGCGTGCCATTGAAGAAGTGTTATATTCCGCAATGGAAGACTTTTGCCTAGATATTGTTGTTGGGAAAGGTCCAGAGGCACGTTCGATTCGTTTAGATTTACCGCCATTTACATTAGTAGGCGCAACCACGCGAGCAGGTGCATTATCCGCCCCATTACGTGACCGCTTCGGTGTGTTAGCCCGTTTAGAATATTATGATGAAGAGTCATTAGCGCAGATTGTCATTCGTTCAGGGGAACTATTCGGTGTGGAGCTAAATGAGCAAGCAGCTTACGAGATTGCACGTCGTTCTCGTGGAACCCCGCGTATTGCGAACCGGTTATTAAAGCGTGTACGTGATTTTGCACAAGTATTAGCAGATGGAGTTGTATCAGAAGGTCTTGCACAGCAAGCGTTAGAATTACTACAGGTGGATCCGCGCGGGTTAGATCATATTGACCATAAACTCATGCAGTCGATGATTGAACGTTTCGGCGGCGGGCCTGTTGGATTAGATGCACTTGCTGCATCAATCGGTGAAGAGCGTATTACGATTGAAGATGTGTACGAGCCGTATTTACTACAAATTGGCTTTATTCAGCGCACCCCACGAGGTCGCGTTGCCTCGAACCTTTGCTATGAGCATTTCGGCTACGAGCAACTATAAAAAGAACAAGAAGGAAGTTTTGAACGTGAGAGTAGAAGATTTTGATTTTTATTTACCAGAAGAATTAATTGCCCAAACCCCATTATTAGACCGTACTGCGAGCCGTTTAATGGTTGTCAATCCAAATTCACTTGAGCTTGAACATCACAAGTTCGGCCATATTTTAGATGAGTTCAACGAAGGCGACTGCCTTGTTTTAAACGATACACGTGTATTACCAGCTCGTTTAATGGGCGAAAAAGAAGGCACGGGGGCGCATATCGAGCTCTTATTATTAAAGCAAATTAACGACGATGAGTGGGAAACATTAGTGAAGCCTGCAAAACGCGTGAAAGTCGGTACGGTTGTTACGTTCGGCGAAGGTCTTTTAAAAGCAACATGTACAGGCGAGCTTGATCATGGCGGCCGTACGTTTAAATTCGAATATGACGGCATTTTCTATGAAATTTTAGACCAATTAGGCGAGATGCCATTACCACCATATATCCGTGAAAAGTTAGACGACCAGGACCGCTATCAAACGGTGTTCGCCAAAGAGCGCGGTTCAGCAGCTGCACCAACAGCAGGTCTTCACTTCACAGAAGAATTGCTTGAAGCAATCAAGGCGAAAGGTGTTAAAGTGGTATTCATCACATTACACGTTGGCTTAGGTACATTCCGTCCTGTAAGCGTCGATTCAATCGAAGATCACGACATGCACTCGGAATTTTATAGCGTATCAGAAGAAGCTGCTCGTGTGATTCAAGGCGTGAAAGATGCGGGCGGTAAAGTCATTTCCGTGGGTACAACTTCAACGCGTACACTTGAAACGGTAGCACGTGACAATGATGGTAAAATCGTTGCATCTCAGGGCTGGACAAACATTTTCATTTTCCCAGGCTTTGAATACAAAGCAATTGATGGACTGATTACAAACTTCCACTTACCAAAATCAACACTTGTTATGTTAGTGAGTGCATTAGCATCAAAAGAAACAATTATGAACGCCTATGAAAAAGCAGTAGAAGAAAAATATCGCTTCTTTAGCTTTGGTGATGCGATGTTCATTCGTCCGAATAAGTAATTTGCAATTCGGTTAAAATGTCTATACAATGATTATTTGTGTGCACCTACTACAGCGCGTAGTAGGTGCTTATCATTATTATTGGGTGTTTATAGGACACCCGATAACAATGATAAGCCTCTGGATGCAATTACGCCGAGGCAAAATTGATTCGAAGTACTGTTTTTACTTTAGAAAAGCGAGGAATTAAACACTATGACAGAAAAACAATTACCAATTCGTTATGAACTAATTAAAACATGTGCGCAAACAGGAGCGCGTTTAGGGATTGTGCATACGCCGCACGGTTCTTTTGAAACACCAACATTTATGCCAGTAGGGACACAGGCAACTGTAAAAGCAATGAGCCCGGAAGAATTAAAAGAAATGAATGCTGGAATCATCCTATCAAACACGTATCATTTATGGTTACGTCCAGGGAATGACATCGTGAAAGAAGCAGGCGGATTACACAAATTCATGAACTGGGATCGTCCGATTTTAACCGATTCAGGCGGCTTCCAAGTGTTCTCTTTATCAAAATTCCGTAAAATTCAAGAAGAGGGCGTTCATTTCCGTAACCACTTAAACGGCGATAAATTATTTTTATCTCCTGAAAAAGCAATGGAAATTCAAAATGATTTGGGCTCAGATATTATGATGGCGTTCGACGAGTGTCCACCATTCCCAGCAACGTATGAATACATGGAAGCATCAGTTGATCGTACAACACGTTGGGCAAAACGCTGTAAAGATGCACATCAGCGTCCAGACGAGCAAGGTTTATTCGGAATTATTCAAGGTGGGGAATACGAGGAATTACGTCGTAAATCAGCGGAAGCATTAGTAGAATTAGATTTCCCTGGTTATGCAATCGGTGGGTTATCAGTTGGTGAACCAAAAGATATTATGAACAAAGTATTAGAGTTCACTGCACCAATGATGCCAGCAGACAAGCCACGTTACTTAATGGGGGTAGGCTCTCCTGACTCACTGATTGACGGTGCCATCCGCGGAATCGATATGTTCGACTGCGTATTACCAACACGTATTGCACGTAACGGTACATTAATGACGAGTGAAGGGCGTATGGTTATTAAAAATGCGAAATATGCAAAAGACTTCACACCAATCGATGCAACATGTGATTGCTATACATGTAAAAACTACACACGTGCTTACGTGCGTCACTTAATACGTACAGAGGAAACATTCGGTTTACGATTAACGTCTTACCACAACTTACGCTTCTTAATTAAAACAATGGAGCAAGTGCGCGAGGCTATTCGTGAGGATCGTTTAGGTGATTTCAAAGAGGAATTCTTTGAAAAGTATGGTTATAATAAGCCAAATGCAAAAAACTTCTAATATTTTGGCAGTATTTTAACAGAAATTAGCGGTTTCTTAACTTTTTAAGAAAGTTTAGCACTTTTTTTACGCAAAATGATGCGATTGTATACTATACTATGAAAGTGAAATATAGAAAGGGGGCAATTTGAGAATGAATGGTGTATATCAATTTTTACCGATTGTCATAATGTTTGTTGCGATGTGGTTCATTTTAATTCGTCCAGCACAAAAACGTCAAAAGGCAACAGTTCAAATGCAAAATGAATTAAAACGCGGTGATAAAGTCGTTACTGTTGGTGGATTACATGGTGAAGTCGACGCAATTGAAGATACAACAGTATATTTACTAGTTGACGGCAACACACGTTTAAAATTCGAACGCCAAGCAATTGGTCGCGTAGAATCTGTATAACATGTAAAAGCTTGTGGAATTAATTTTCCACAAGCTTTTTTGTATGCTTTCATAAGAATTTGTTTAAGCTACGTATGAGGTGAAAATCGATGAATGATTATTTACTCATTCTTATGCGTACTATCCTTTTATATATAGTTTTACTCGTTGTGTTTCGTTTAATGGGCAAGCGTGAAGTCGGTGAGCTTAGCATTGTCGATTTAGCAATTTTTGTACTGATGGCTGAAGTAGCAGCACTTGCATTAGATGATTTACATAATGATATAAGAAAGGCACTTTTACCGATTGGAATATTGTTTTTTATTCAATATGTGAATTCATGGTTTATTTTAAAAAACAAACGCTTACGTGACTTTATCGAAGGCGATCCATCACTCATTATACGTGATGGCTGGCTATGTGAGCCCGAAATGAGAAAACAGCGCTATAATTTAGATGACTTACTGCAGCAACTGCGAGAACAAGGTGTTGGCTCGGTGCAGGACGTTGCCTATGCCTTTTTAGAGCAATCCGGTAAATTATCGGTGTATTTAAAGAAAGAAGAGCAACTCATTTTGCCGTTAGTTCTAGATGGCTATATTGATCAAAGGCATTTAAAAATAATTCATAAAGATGTTAAATGGCTTGAGCATGAATTGATGTTACAAGGCTACCCAAACATTCGAGATATTTTTTATTGTAGCTATGACAATGGTAAGTGGTTTGTTCAATTACGAGCGCGTAAAAATAGTACGTAGATAGATGAAATCTTGTAGGCGAATCTGTTTTGTGATTAACAGCAAAGCGATTGTGACAAGAAGTGTTATCGCTAATTGAAGTGCAATTGGAAGCGATGCTGTATAAGTAGGTAAAATAGCAACTACCGCGATAAAGATACTATAGGGCATGATAAAAAATCGAAAACCTACATGAACGTTTTGTTGTTGCTTAATCGATGCGATGTGTAAAAAGGACGTAATTAATACACCAAAGCCAATTGCTAAAATCGCGCCGTATTCTTGAATGGCTGGTTGAGACGCTAAGAAAAATAGTAGAAATAGCTTTCCGACACCGCCATAAATGGAATTCATCATGGCAGCTTGTGCCTCGTCCATCGCCTGTAAAATGGAATGGAGTGGACTTTGAATATAATAAAAATAAAAAATCGGCGCTAAAATTTTCATATAGCCGCGATTTTCCTCTAGATGGAACAAAATCATCACAAGTTCGTCTCCATGTATGAAGAACACGGTTGCTGCAATACAGCCGACTAATGAACTGAGGCGCAAAGAATGTGTTACACGTTTGTTTAATAATCGTAAATCATTGCGCGCTATTGCATTGCTAACAGCGGGTATGAGAATAATGGACAATGCCCCCGGAATAAATGCTGGGAATAATAAGAGCGGAATATGTACGCCGGAAATAACGCCGTACATAGTGGTTGCGGCCCCAGCAGTTAATCCTGCTACTGTTAACGCCTTTAAAAAAACGATGGGCTCCAAAAACCACGTAAATGTACCAAATAGCTTACTTCCTGCAGAGGGCAAAGCAATTTTAAGTATTGGCTTTACATGAGAGGTTGCCTGTTTTGTTGTGACAGCTTTCCGTTTTGAGCGCACATAAAAATAAAATAAAAAAGCAAGTGAAAATAGCTCTCCAATCGCTGTAATACCCATCGCTGCAGCAGCGGTCTTAGCAGGAGAGTCAGAAATAAAGAATGGTAATGCAGCAATAATAAGCCCCATGCGGACAACTTGCTCAAGCAATTGTGCCCAAGCAGTAGGTGCTATTTTTGTTAACCCTTGCAAGTAGGCTTTGAAGAGGCTTGCGAACACAACAACTGGAATAGTAAAGACACTAATATAAAGCGTATAAATTAAATTTTCATTATGTAATAGTATTTTTGCAATCAATGGGGTACTTACCAGTATGAGTGGAGTAAATACAATAATTGAAATGAGAGAAAGTTTAAAAGAACTTTTCATAACAGCTGTTATTTGATCGTTTCTTCGCGTGGCATCATAATGTGCAATGAGCTTAGACACGGCGATTGGGATGCCTAGCTGAATAAGTGAGATAAAAAAGATAAAGGTCGGATAGGCAGTCATATAGAGCCCGACAACCTCTTCACCTGCAATTCGCATAAATTGCATACGGTAAACAAAGCCAAAGCATTTAGAAATAAAAATGACCAACATTAAAAATAATGTTCCCTTTAAAAATGAGCCCAATTACCTTCTGCTCTCTCCTTTCATGTTCGTATACAATTAATGTATGCTTGTGTATTTTGAGTTAAAACCATTAGGGGGAGTGATTGATGTGCAAATTCCTTTTTCAGCACTATATGAAAAGGTACAGGAAATTTTGAATATCAAAGTCGAGGAGTTTCAGTATTTAGGCTATCCATCCATTACACCCCAAGATTTATGGGGCTATTGTATTGAGAAAACTTGGCGTAAAAAGGACGTAGAAAATCTAAGGCTACACGAGCTTACTTCAGGTATATTTGGGGCGAGTGCCTCACAGGTTCTGAATTACTTACAAGTGAAAGATTTAAAACAACCGGGCGATTTAAAGCTATCAAAGGAAGAAATAAACTTTATATTTGAGATAAAATAAAAACGTTTTAAAAAAAATAGAAGAAATGATTCGAATTATCTAGTAATAATTTGACAGTTTCCGCAAGCTGTTTCATAATGAGAGTGTTGCGCTTTTCAATGTGGGGATATATTATATTTGAAAAGCAAAAAAGTATGTAACTCATAGGTACATAGTTTGTAGAAGCAGTTTGATGTTTTTTTATCGCATGCGTTTTGTGCGACATTGAGGAGGATTTTTAAATGAAATTAGTCAACCGTATTATTACGTTTGTTCTTGTCGTAGCATTGTTATTTACAGGAATGGGCACAACGGTAGAGAAAGTTTTAAACGACGTAAAGCTTGGCTTAGACCTTCAAGGTGGATTCGAAGTTCTTTATGAAGTTGAATCATTAGTCGAAGGACAGGACATCACGCAAAAAGTGCTGACAGATACGACAACAGCGCTGAACAATCGTATTAATATGTTCGGTGTTAGTGAGCCAAGCATTCAAGTAGAAGGGGAAGACCGTATTCGTGTTCAGCTAGCTGGTTTAGGCGATCAGTCATCTGCACGTGAGCTCTTATCAAGTACGGCTAATCTTACGTTCCGCGACGTGAACGATAACATTTTACTTGATGGGACGGATTTAAAAGAAGGTGGTGCGAATGCATCATTCGACCAACAAAACCTTCCAATCGTTACATTAACACTTAAAGATGCAGCGAAGTTTGCTGAAGTAACACAAAAAGTCATGAGCATGGGTGCACCAAATAACTTATTAGTTGTGTGGCTAGACTTTGAAGAAGGCGTCGATTCATACGCTGCAGAAAGTAAAAAACCACCAGCAGATCAGAAATACCAATCAGCAGCCTCTGTAACACAAGTGTTAAATACAACAGACGTTATGATTTCTGGTAACTTCACTGTGGATGAAACAAAGCAATTTGCTTCTGTATTAAACGCAGGTTCATTACCAGTTAAATTAACAGAAATTTACTCTACATCAGTAGGTGCACAATTCGGTGCAGATGCATTAAATGATACAGTATTTGCTGGTGTTGTCGGCGTACTATTAATCTTCTTATTCATGTTACTGTACTACCGTTTACCAGGTTTTATTTCAATTATTACGTTAACCGTGTTCACATACTTAGTATTAATCGTATTTAACGGTATTAATGCAGTATTAACACTTCCGGGGATTGCGGCTATCGTATTAGGTATCGGTATGGCGGTAGATGCCAATATCTTAACGGCAGAGCGTATTCGTGAGGAATTACGTGTCGGCCATACAGTAAAAGATGCCTTTAAATTAGGTTCAAAATCATCATTAACAGCGATTATCGATGCGCAGTTAACAACGTTACTTGCAGCAGTAGTATTATTCTACTTTGGTACAAGTTCAGTTAAAGGTTTCGCAACGACATTAATTATCTCGATTCTATTATCATTCGTTACAGCGGTTTGGGGTTCACGTATCTTACAAGGATTACTTGTAAAAAGTGGTTACTTCAATAACCCGGCATGGTTTGGTATTCGTAAATCTAAACAGCATAGTATAGATGAAGGAATTATGTCTTTAGACTTAACAACAAAATTCGATAAGTTAGATTTTGTGCATAATCGTAAAAAATTCTATGCACTATCAACAATTATCCTTGTTGCAGGGATTATTGTACTTGGCGTATTTAAGCTAAATCTGGGAATCGACTTCTCACAAGGTACACGTGTAGAAATCGGGTCAGAGCAAGCGTTAACGAAGCAAGAAGTAGTGGATTACTTAGATGAAATCGGTTTTGCAAATGAAGATGTTATCATTTCAGGTGATGACAAAAAAACAGCAGTAACACGCTATAAAGAGGACTTCTCTCAACAAGAAGTATTAGACTTTAAAGCCGCTATTTCTGAAAAATATGGTAAGGATCCAAGTCTAAGCACCGTTTCAGCAACAGTTGGTAAAGAGCTGGCGAAAAATGCGATTTATGCATTATCATTAGCAGCGCTTGGTATTATTATTTACGTAGCAGTTCGCTTTGAATGGCGTATGGGTCTAGGTGCGATTATTTCATTACTACATGACGTATTCTTCATCGTTGTCATTTTCAGTATGCTACGCTTAGAAGTAGATATTACATTTATTGCAGCGGTGTTAACAATTGTTGGTTACTCAATTAACGATACGATCGTAACGTTTGACCGTATTCGTGAAAATATTGACCGTGCAGGTGCGATTTCTACGAAAGAAGAATTAGCACAGATTGTTAATAAGTCGCTTCGTCAAACGATGGGACGTTCAGTGAATACCGTATTAACTGTAATTATTGTCGTAGTTGCCTTAATTTTCTTAGGCGCTCCTTCAATTCAAAACTTCTCAATTGCCTTACTTATTGGTTTAGTAACAGGTATGTACTCATCAATTTGTATCGCAGCACAAGTTTGGTACTCATTAAAGGTTCGCGAAATGAACAAAAAAGGTACAGCTGTTGTGAAAAAAGAGAAAAAACAGTGGGGTTCAGACGAGCCACAAGTTTGATCCTACTAAAAAAGCATTCGATAAGTTTTCACTTATCGGATGCTTTTTTGTTTTATGTTTTAAAGAAAACGGGAATAGAATGTAGAGTTAGCTAATTTAGAAAAAGAGTAGGTGAAAAGGTATTGAAAATACAATGGACATTAGTAGTCGGACTTATTTTTGCCATCATTATCGCGATTTTTGCAACTGTGAACGTAGAAAAGGTTCCAGTTGATTATGTATTTGGGGAAGCGTATTGGCCATTAATTCTCGTTATTTTAGGATCCGTACTAATTGGTTTTATTATTAGCTTTTGCTTCTCAGCATTCCGTATGCTGAGCAGTCAAAATCAAACAAAGGCTATTCGTAAAGAACTAGAAAGTGCACGTACAATAATTAATGAGAAGGATAATGAAATTCTTCGCTTAAAAGGAGAATTAAGTGACAGAGATGCATCGGTAATTGTTGCAGAAGAGCTCCAAAATCCAGAATTAAATATGGACATAAACAAATAGGGCGTGAAAGATGTTTTGCTGAAAATTTGGCAAAGCATCTTTTTATTTCGCATTTGAAAAGAATCTTTGTGAATCGCGCGTTATTTTTTGTATAATGAACTCCATGAGGAAGTGAATTTTACATGATACAATCACAAAAACTTTGGACAATTTATGAGCCAGAACAACAACTGATCGAACAACTAACTTCACAATTAAGTGTATCAACAATTGCGGCGAAGATATTAATTGCCCGTGGCTGTAAAACGGTCGAACAAGCCGCTCCATTATTAAAAGTCGATGCGAACCAGTACCATGATCCGTTTTTAATGGCGGGTATGGAGCAAGCGGTTGCACGAATTGAACAGGCATTAGAAAACGGCGAGAAGATTTTAGTATACGGAGATTACGACGCCGATGGAATAACAAGCACAACAGTCCTGCTAAACGTTTTACTCGATTTAGGGGCTGACGTAGACTTCGTCATTCCAAATCGTTTTAAGCATGGCTATGGCCCGAATGCGGAGCTATTTCGCGAGGCACATGCAAATGGTATTGGTTTAATTATTACCGTCGATAACGGCATTAGTGGCATTGAACCGGTAAAGCTTGCCCGTGAGCTTGGTATGGACGTCATTATTACCGATCACCATGAGCCAGGCGACGTCTTACCGGATGCCAATATCATTGTGCACCCGCGTATACCAGAAGGCCATTATCCGTTTGGCGAGCTTGCTGGTGTTGGCGTTGCGTTTAAATTAGCGCATGCACTTTACGGTGAGCTACCAGACCATTTATTTGAATATGTGGCGATTGGCACGATTGCCGATTTAGTGCCATTAGTCGGGGAAAACCGTTATCTTGTCCAGCGCGGATTAAAGGCACTGCAAGAGTCGTATAACCCGTGGGTGCCAGCACTATGTGAAGCATCGGGTGCCAACCAACAGGACATTACTGAAGAAACGGTCGGCTTTT
>SMEP01000536.1_pt1 | contig 10507 bp, 9 predicted proteins | sample 2456231 | NCBI WGS metagenome assembly SMEP01 (sample SAMN10132595, study PRJNA489261) | soil metagenome | isolation source: day1 control-silty clay loam soil ammended with raw manure from dairy cow... | place: USA | collected 2015-05-15
CCAAGCACGAATAGATACTGTATTTTTGACACCAACTTGAACATTGATGATGAAATCAATGCCATCCCTACATCCGGACAAATTACCCCTCAACTCGCTCCGGGTAATACGTTAAATGCCCAACTACTGGGATGGGTGAATGTCAAAGCGAGTAAATTAAAAGCGCAAACGCCAGCCCAGTTTTTACAAGCTCAGGCACAGAAAATTGGCTTAAACAAAGAAATTCAGACCCAGCTCTCACAGTTAAAACTTTCTGCCTTTATCGACCACCCATCGCTGATGACCACTGAAATTGAAAATCGCTTAAAAAACCGTCCACCACAACGCTCAACCTTCGATGCCAGCTTTGGTCCAAATGGTAAGTTTGGCTACCGTTACAGTGATATTGAGGGAATCTATAGTTTTGGTGACCTCTTTACCGGCGCGGATGCAGTAGAAGGTGCATATGTACGGAAACTGGAATTTGGGCAAATTGATGAATGGATTCTTAGCAGTAATAACCTGAATCATCCTTATCATATCCATGTGAACCCCTTCCAGATTGTAAAAGTACTGGATCCAACGGGTAAGGATGTCAGCGATATTCCGCTGGCAGTAGATCCAAATCCTAATCTGGAAGATATTCAATACCGCGGCTTAAAAGGACAGTTTAAAGATACAATCTTTGTTAAACAGGGATATCAGGTAATTGTCCGCAGCCATTACAAGAAATTTGAAGGTGATTTTGTACAGCATTGTCATATTCTCGATCATGAAGATCAGGGCATGATGGAATATGTTCGGATTTGTGGCGGTAAATTCCCTTGTGATTCGCCATTGCCGGCTAGCCATCACCACTAAATATTATCATTCCATAAAAGCCGATGATTTAGATTGTTGGCTTTTTTGTTTGCCTCTATTTGATGCTTGCTGCACAATAACTGCATTGATTTATAGTATTCAAACTGGGGCTTATCATGGCAACGTCTCCTGCTTTTACATTGTTTAGTCTGAATGGTGTTGATGCACAAAAATTCCTTCAAGGTCAGGTGACTTTGAATACTGAAACATTGGCTGAAAACCAGACACGTTATACCGCGATCTGTAGCTTGAAAGGCCGTATTCAATTTGGCTTATGGCTTAAAAAGCTCAGTCCGGAAAGCTTTGAAATTGTAAGTACTGACGATCAGGCCACTGAACTGGCGAATCATATTAAAAAATTTGGTGCCTTTTCAAAAATGAAACTGGAACTGGTCGGTGCGGTTTATCCTGTGATCAAGGATATTCATACTGACTTTGTTGCGACTGAAACCGATGTGGCGACCTGGGAGCAGCAAGCCATTGAATCAGGTCAGGCCTGGATTCAGGCGGCCACTGCGACCCTGTTTCAACCACAGGAATTGCGCTTACATCAACGTGAAAGCATTCACTATGACAAAGGTTGTTACTTAGGTCAGGAAGTCATTGCACGCTTATGGTTTAAAGCCAAGCCAAAACATTGGCTGCATCTGATTCAAGCGACGGGTGAAGCACCTGTAGTCGGCACTCAGCTCAACAACAATGTTGAAGTCGTGAATAGCATCAGTCTGAAGGATGGCTATAAAGCCTTGGTCGTAGCCAAACCTGACGCATTGGCCGAGTTGGGTCTAGAGGTTCTGAAACTTCCTGAAGCTTTGAGCGGTGATGTAGCACGTCCGCAATAATTCCGGTTTAGGCCCTAAAAAAGCCAAGACTTAACTCTTGGCTTTTTTTGTTTTAGAAACCATGAAACAGCTTATTCATATCTTTCACCACATAATCTTTGAAGTGATAAGCACGAGCATGTTTGGCATCAAATTTTGTGGTTAATTCACCTTTTTGAAAGGTGTAGACCCGGTCTTCCTGACTAATCAAAAATTCTGCACCGAGCTTCATCAGCAGTGCGTCAATCTTGTCTTCATCCGCAATCGTGTCATCTACGTTAATTCTGTCATAGTGGCGTTTAATCGTTTTGACAAACATGGCTCAATCCTGGGAGGCTGATTTAAACCGAGATTTAACCAGAGAAGTTCCTTTAAGCAAAGTAATCCTTTCAATATCTGAATGATTGATAGGAAAGTTATCCAGATCAGTGATCTGGTTAAATCGGTATATCCTGCTTTGATGATTTATTTTGATTAAATCCCTTTCATAACTCAAGAAATGATAATTTTATTCATATTTAAATAGAGGTTGAACGCTCCTTCTCCCTTCGGGAGGAGGAGCATGCTGCGCAAGTCTCCGACAAGAAGATAGAATTTCATTTATAATAATTAAAAAATGATTTATGAAAGAACTCTAATGACAAATTGTATATTTACAAAGCACAAAATCCTTTTATGATGTAAGTGAAAATGATTAAAACCGCACCAAGGACTTAGGTGCCAGCAATAATAAGGTTATAGGAACCATGAAAAAGTTAATACTCGCTACTGTTCTTGCAGTTTCTGCGCAATTCACTCTGGCAAATACTGTAAAAGATCAGGCTGACCCCCAGTTTGTAAAAATTGAAGCCATGGTGAAAGCCAATAATTTCAAAGGCGCCTATGACGCTTTAAATCAATTGGCTAGTCAGGGAAATGCCCAAGCCATATATAACTTAGGCTATTTAACCCAGACCGGCCAGGGCACTGCCAAAGACGAGAAAAAAGCCATCCAGCTCTATGAACAGGCAGCCAGCAAAGGTTACCCTGTGGCCAATTATGTACTGGGCAAAAATTATGCGGCGGGTACATTAGGACTAAAGCAGGATTTAAGCAAAGCCAAACAGTATCTGGAACGTGCCTCAGCAGCCAACTTTGATGATGCCAGTGTAGATCTGGCTGTGCTGTTATTTGCTGAAAATACCCCTGCCTCAAATAAAATCGGACTACAAAAGCTGCAACCATTAATCACAAAAGGTAATATGCAAGCGATTCACGCCAAAGCCTTATATGACATCAGCTCTGGTTTTAAAAACAAAGATGAAAAACCGATTCAGCAAGGTTTAAGCAGTATTCAGGATCTGGCTAAAAAAGGCTATATCCCTGCCCTGATGGCAGTCGGCAATATGTTTGCCAATGGCAGTATCGTGCAGCAAAACTTGCCTGAAGCGAAAAAAATCTTTGCTGCATTGGCACAGCAAAATATTCCGCAGGCTAAAGAGTCTTTGGCAGCAGTAGACAAAATGATGGCGGAGCAGAAAAAAATACCTGCCAAAAAGAGTTAATTTGGTTTCGCCCCAATGAGAAGCGGAGCTTCGCAAGAAAGGCATCTTGCGGAGCCATACTCTCATCGCAAAACTCGTCAGCCAGCATCCACTGGTAAATTTGTCGCAAAAACAATCATTTTTAATCTTGCGGTGCAATACACCGCATTCCTCAAACAGTTGCGGCTGACTTTTCTACCTGTAAAATATAATCATGAATTTAAAAAAGAAAATGCCAATATGGGGCTTTTTATAAGGAGAGAATCAATCCTGGAATGAGCTATCCCCACCACAAGGCAATTAGGCCGCTGGTCACGATAAAACCAGCGATGGTGCTCATCAGCAGTGGTGTTAAGGCTCGATCATTTAAACCATAGGCCTGTCCCAACATACCGAAGATTGTTGGCATCGGTAAGGCAGCAATCAAAGTACCCGCATGAACCATTTCCTGACTTAAACTGGTCAATTGACTGAGGCCAAGATACATCAGCAGCGGCATCATAATGTTGTTAGAAAACACCAGATAGAAACTTTGCAGATTAACGTATTTCAGGCTCATTCCCACAATACCGCCACCAATTGCAAACAAGGCCAATGGCGATGCTGTCTGTCCGATCAAGGCAAAAACCTGATCGATATAGAGCGGAATTTTAATCTGGAAAATCGCACAGGCCATACCCAGTACGACCCCCATAAATAAGGGGTTTGTTACTAAAGTCAGCACCACACTTTTAAAAATGGAGCCAAGATTTGCCTGATGCTGTGTTCCCAGCGCAGCCATGACCAGTACCAAAGGAATCAGCAACATACTTTCAATGATGACCACCAGAGAAGTATAAGTCATGGCCTGCTGCCCGATTAACAGACTAAGCACGGCCGTACCAATAAGTCCGGTATTCGACATCGCGGCGCCCAGCGACAATACTGCACTCTGCGAATGCGTATTCTGAAAATAACGGCGCATCATCCAGAAACCGCTACCATAGAGCAGTAAAGTTACGCTGCTATACACCGCAAAGTATTCAAAATACCAGATTTCATGCAGGTCTTTAGAGGCGAGAGACTGGAAAAACAGCAGAGGCAACGCCACTTTAATGACAAAAGCACCGACTGTACCCACTTGCTCTTTGTCTAACACTTGACTTTTTACAGTCAGATAACCCAGTGCCAACAATAAAAAAATGGGCACAATGACCGCAAAAATCATAATGCAGCGTCCTCATTTGCAATGAGTGACTATTATACGACCTTCCTGCTTAGAAAAGATTGTTAAAAAGGCTCAAACAGATGGTTTAGACCATGCGGGGCACTGCGAAGATATTGGGGTGAAATCTTTAGTTTTTCTTCAAGTGCCGCAGCTGCATGCCAAGGCCAATGTGGATCGTAGAGAATCGCGCGTGCAATAGCGATGGCATCGGCCTGCCCTTTTTGCAGAATATGTTCTGCCTGTTCTGCTTCGGTAATTAAACCTACAGCAATTACCGGAATATTGACGGCTTTTTTGATGATATCTGCAAAAGGTACTTGATAGTTCGGTTTCACATCAATGTTCTGTTTGACATGTAAACCGGCACTGGAAATATGAATATAAGCTGCGCCCACCGCTTCGAGGGCTTTAGAGAGTTCAACCGAAGAATCAATATTCCAGCTATCCTCATGCTCCATCCAGTCACTCGCTGAAATACGCACTCCGATTGGATAATCTTCCGGAACTGCTGCCTTCATCGCTTGCAATACTTCCAGCGTCAGGCGAATCCGGTTTTCCAGTGAACCACCATATTTATCCTCACGCTTATTGGAAAGTGGCGACATAAACTGATGTAACAGATAACCATGTGCTGCATGTAGTTCAATCAGGTCAAAGCCTGCATCAACTGCGCGTTTGGCACTTTCTGCAAAGTCTGCAATGACCTGATCAATCTCTGCCTGATTCAGCGCTTTAGGAGGATGTTCGTCTGCCTGAAAAGGAAGATCACTGGCAGAAACAGTTTGCCAGCCATGTGCCTCATCCGGTTTAAACTGGCCTCTACCTGCCCATGGTTTATCTGTAGAGGCTTTACGTCCGGCATGTGCAAGCTGGATAGCAAATGGCATTGGCGATATAGATTTAACTTTGGCCAATAATGCTTTGATCTGGGCAGCTTGCTGATCATTCCACAATCCCAGGTCTGCATAACTGATACGACCTTCTGGTTGTACGGCAGTCGCCTCGACAATACAGAGTCCGGCGCCAGAGAGCGCATAATTCGCCCATTGCTGCTCATGCCAATACGTGATTTCACCCTCATCTGTGGCTGAATATTGACACATGGGTGCAATAATAATTTTATTGCTGAGTGATAATGAACCAAACTTTAGCGGTTGAAATAATAATGTCACGTGGCAATCCCTCTTTATTCATGTGAAGTATGATCGGGCAATAAAAAACAGGCTTTAAAAAGCCTGTTTAGTTATAACGTGAACGATCACTTTTTAGAAGATGATGCGGCTGGTTAAACCAAGTAGCAGTGCATTATCTACGTTGTTGGTTGCCCCTGGATTGACTACATATTGCAGGTTTGGACGTAGCATCAGCCACTTTGTTGCATTATAGCTATAGTTAAGTTCGATATTGTATTCTGCATCGGCATTGAATGCTGGACGCGAATCTGCAAAGCGATTATTCACGTGCACACGGTTAACTGCCAGACCCAAAATATCATTCGGTTGACTGTCGAGCAGGCCAATATATTTCACCCCAAGCTGTTGTGAATGATCGACTTTATTGGTTACACGGTCATGCCAGGTGAAATTGGCAAATGAATGCAGGCCCTGACGCCCCTGACCTGTTGAAGTTAATTGCTGTTCGATGGCCAACCAGCCTGCAAAGGTACGATCTTCAGCTTGGCCAGTGACAATATCTTTTTGATTGATTGGATCATCCGCAGTATTGTACATCCCACCCACACGGTAGCTACCCGGCAAGTTATTGATGAGTGATTTGGGTGTCCATACAATTTCTGCTGGAATGGTCACGCCATCGGCATGCTTAGTATCCAAACTCCAGCCTTGACCTTCTTTAGCACCATTGCCATTGTCCGGATTAAACTCATAAACACCGACTTGTACTGCAAGTTCAGGGTTTAGCTGCTGCTTTATACGCGCACCCCATTGTGATACTGGCGTGTTCATCCAGATATTGCCTTGCCATTTACCCATCTGCGCAGCACAAAATGCTGTACTGGCAAAGTCACAGGCCATCACATTAAAGTCCATGCCCAGACCCAAACGGCCAGCCTTAATACTCAGTCCTTGCTCTTTATAATTCTTTTCAATCGAAAGTTCACTCAGACGGCTATCCTGATTGCCACGCCCAAACGTACCTTGTGCATTGGCCATCTGTGGCGCTGATGGATCTTGCAAATCACGGATAGACGTACTTTGGCCTTGGCGCGCACTCATTGCAGCACGTACCGTGACACCGTTCCATCCTGCCAGTTTTTCCAGGTCCAGTTGAGTTCCCAACCATAACTGGGCAGAAGTTAATGGATCTGCGCCTGCATTCCGGCCACCATCCGCAAGATAGGCTGTATCAGTTAGCAGATTGGCTTCAAATTTAATCCCTTGCTGAGCCAGTTCTGTACGTTGACCATTCCAACCCCCTAGTAAATATTGACCTTGCGGATCAAATGCAGATTCTGCCTGCGCGGTTGTCATGGCAGCCATTAATGGCAATAAAGCGAAACCTAAATATTTCATGTAAAACCTAAACATTCGGAGAGAAAAACAAGCAAGGTTTTTAAAATTGCTATTAGGTGCATGAATTTACATAACTTTTCCTATTATGCCTTAATACAAAAAATATAATTTTATTTCAAAATAGTTAAATTATTTATATGTTTTTCAAAAACTTAGGATTTATTTATTTTTGCATTCCTTTTATTTCTTTAATTTTTGGTCTAAACATGCAAAAAAACAGCTTATTCTTTAAGCTCTTACACCTCCAATAAACATGAAATCCCCAGTCATTTTCTAATGGTTGCATCCCCATTAAGACTTGTAATCTCCGTAAATTCGCCCAATATTAGCTGCATCTCCCTCGCCTCTGATGTGTTATGCCTGAATTACCAGAAGTAGAAACCACCAAAACCAGTTTATTACCCTTGTTAGAACAACGTGTAAAACGGGTTGAAATCCGTCAGTCAAGTTTGCGCTGGCCCATTCCCGAAAATATACAAAAGCTGGTCGGGCAGAAATTACTCAACCTGTCGCGCCGTTCCAAATATATTCTGGCTGAGTTTGAGCACGACACCATGCTCTGGCATTTAGGCATGTCTGGCAGCTTTCGTTTGTGTGAAACAACTGAAGAATTACGCAAACATGATCATCTGATTATTCAGTTTGATGATATTGAACTGCGTTATCATGATCCGCGTCGTTTTGGCTGTATTTTATGGCTGGATGCGCAGTCACAAAGCAAACTGATTGATACGCTGGGACCAGAACCCCTGAGTGAAAATTTTAATTCTCAGTATTTATTTGAAAAATTGAAAAATAAAAATGTTGGCACCAAAGTTGCGATTATGGATAACCATGTGGTGGTAGGTGTCGGCAATATTTATGCAACCGAAAGTCTGTTCAATATGGGCATTCATCCAGCACAACCCGCCTCGACTTTAAGCTTGGCACAGATCGAAAAATTAGTGCTGGAAATCAAGCGCATATTAAAACAGGCCATTGATTTAGGCGGGTCGACATTACGGGATTACACCAACGCCATGGGGGAAAATGGCTATTTTCAGCAAACGCTGCTGGCCTATGGTCGTGCCGGGGAAATGTGCGTGAACTGTGAGACCACGCTTGAAAATATTAAACTGGGACAACGTGCTTCTGTGTTCTGTCCAGAATGTCAGCCTTTGAAAAAGATGCAACTCCCTGTCAAAAAACTGGCAACTGTACGAGGGGAAAAGTCATGAAAACAGCCATTGTGCGTCATATTCTGGTTAAAGATAAAGAAACTGCCGAGCAGCTTAAAAAGAAGATTTTGAGTGGCGCTGACTTTAATAAAATCGCCAAACAATATTCAACCTGTAATTCTGCCAAGCGTGGCGGAGAACTGGGCGAAGTAAAAAAAGGCCAACTGGTGCCTGTCATTGATAAGCTGGTGTTTACGGCTGCTGAACGGGTCTTACATGGTCCGGTCAAAAGCCAGTTTGGTTTTCATTTGGTAGAAATTAAGTTCCGGATGGATTTTTAATCTTATAAATCTCTCCCCACCTCCCTTTAACAAAAGGGGGGATTTAGGAGGATTAAAAAAACGGCACAAGAGGCGCCGTTTTTTATTTGTGTCAGAACGCTTATGCTTCAGGACGTTTTTTCAATTCATCACGAATTTCACGCAGTAATTCGATATCTTCAGGGGTGGCTTCAGGTGCAGGTGCTTCTTCTGCCTGTTTACGACGAAGTTTATTCATCATTTTCACCAGTAAGAATACCACCCATGCCAACAACAGGAAATTAATCAGAATCGTTAGGAAGTTACCATAAGCAAATACATTCAGGCCTTCAGCCTGTGCATTTGCCAAAGAAGTGACATTATTAGGATTATCACCCAGTACCAGGAACCAGTTAGAATAGTCAACATCCCCACCTAAAATCCAGCTAACGATTGGCATGATGATATCTTTTACAAAAGAATCAATAATTTTACCAAATGCTCCACCAATAATGACACCGACCGCGAGGTCCATCACATTGCCTTTGACAGCAAACTCTTTAAATTCTTGAATAATACTCATTTTTTCTCCAATAATTCATTTTAAAGTTTGTGATGAATTATACATTAATTATAAGTGATTTCATTTTCACATAAGGTGATGTTTTTTATAAGTTTTATGGTTCTAGTTAAAATTTTAATACAAAAAAAACCGCAATCTTTGAAAAGATTGCGGCTTTAGGAATCTTAGATCAATAATCTACAGATTATTTACCTGAACGGTTACGTTTACGTTCGTTTTCAGTCAAATAACGCTTACGGATACGGATTGACTTCGGTGTTACTTCAACTAGTTCGTCATCTTCAATGAATTCAAGCGCTTGTTCAAGCGTATATTCAACTGCAGGAACAAGTGTTAATGCTTCATCAGTACCAGATGCACGTACGTTGGTTAACTGTTTTGCCTTAGTCGGGTTCACAGTCATGTCGTCAGAACGTGAGTTAATACCAATAATCATACCTTCGTAAACTTCTAACTGAGGCTTAGCGAATAGACGACCACGGTCTTGTAATGTGAACAATGCATAGCCCAGGCAAGTACCTTGAACCATAGAGATCAACACACCGTTTTGACGTTTCGCAACTTGGCCTTGTTTCATTGGACCATAATGCGAGAAGCTTGATGTCATGATACCCGTACCTGAAGTCATCGTCATGAATTCAGAACGGAAACCGATCAAGCCACGTGAAGGAACAGTTGCTTCAATACGGATACGGCCTTTACCGTCAACTTCCATATTGGTCATCTCGCCTTTACGGCTGCCCATTTGCTCCATTACAGAACCTTGGTGCTGTTCTTCAACGTCAAACGTCACGTTTTCGTACGGTTCTTGCATTTGACCGTCAATTTCTTTCAAGATGACTTGCGGACGAGATACACCCATCTCGAAGCCTTCACGGCGCATGTTCTCAATTAAAACTGAAAGGTGAAGTTCACCACGGCCAGATACTTTGAAACGGTCAGGACTGTCAGTGTCTTCAACACGTAATGCGACGTTGTGGATCAATTCGCGATCTAGACGCTCACGAATGTTACGTGAAGTTACGAATTTACCTTCTTTACCAGCAAACGGTGAGTTGTTTACCTGGAATGTCATTGTGACTGTAGGTTCATCTACAGAAAGCGGTGGAAGCGCTTCAACAGCTTTCGGATCACAAATCGTGTCAGAAATGTTCAATGCATCAATACCCGTTACGCAAACGATATCACCTGCATTGGCTTCTTCGATGTCCACACGGTCTAAACCATGATAACCCATGATTTTTAAGATACGACCGTTACGTGTTTTGCCTTCTTTATCGATTACAGTCACTTGCGTGTTCAATTTAACTGAACCACGTTGAATACGACCAACACCGATAACGCCTACGAAGCTGTTATAGTCAAGTGAAGACACTTGCATTTGGAATGGACCATCAACGTCAACTGCTGGCGGTTCAACGATGTCTACAATTGTTTGGAACAATGGTGTCATGTCGTCAGCAAGTTCTTCTGGAGAAGGACCCGCCACACCACGAAGACCAGATGCATAAACGACCGGGAAGTCTAACTGTTCGTCAGAACCACC
>SMEP01000288.1_pt1 | contig 10497 bp, 9 predicted proteins | sample 2456231 | NCBI WGS metagenome assembly SMEP01 (sample SAMN10132595, study PRJNA489261) | soil metagenome | isolation source: day1 control-silty clay loam soil ammended with raw manure from dairy cow... | place: USA | collected 2015-05-15
CAGAGCTTCTTTGGCAGCGTAATACATCAATGCCGAGCCCAACGCGATCTCTAACATAATTATTAACTTTTCTTATAATGGGCATAATGTGCCTATTTTTCTTTTTATAGAGCATTCACTCTACTTCCCTGTAACTAGAAAGATACCTGCTTTTTCAAAAAAATACAGTATTTTTTTTATTTTTTGGATAAATGATTTAGTCATAAAAAAGCGCGTGTAAACACGCGCTTTTTTTTAAATAAAGATTAGTGACCTGAAATAGTAATAACTGCGCCTGGATGGTATGTACCTTGCGCTGGACTGTAATAAGTCTGCATTCCTTGAACTTCCATATCACCAATTGATGCTGCGTTACGGCTACCTAAATGAATACCTTTCACATAGTTATCATGCGCACCACTTGTACTGACAATACGAATGAAGCCATCATTTGCAGTTGACTCACCAAATACACTAATATTTTGATTTAAAGTTAAATTTTTAGAATTAGCATCTGTAAGCTTGATACTCTCGATAAAGATTTCACCGGGACCATCCGTTGTTACACCTGCAGCAATTGTTGCACCATCTGTTGAATTATCAAGAATACCCAAATCGTTGATTGTCAAACCACCAATCATTGTCGCATTCAACTTGATCATCGCGCCTTGAGGTGCTGCACCCAATTGAATGTTTGCAGACATAGGACCTGTTTTAAGAGATAAGCCAGACAAAATGTCATTAACCTTGCCTTGACCACCACGACGAATAGTATTTGCATTAGCAGCTGGTTCAGCACCACTTGCTACAACACCAATTTTACCAATACTGATGTCTAGGCCTGAAACTTCAGCTGCAATGTTAATGAACGGATCACCACCATTTGCATCAGAATCAATTTTTAAATCCATAAGGTTGCGCGAAGCTAGTAAGTAAGCCCCATTGTCATCATAGTTTGCACCAACAACAACACCATGGTTTTCATTCTTATGACCTGCTTCACCATTACCATAGATTACGATTGCAGCAGCCCCACCTGTACCACCTAAGCTAACATCTTTTGCAACAGGGTCATATGAAGCGGTTCGTGTATCGAGCTGTACTACAGTCCCACCTTGATTCGTTGCCAATGTACCAGTTTTATATACAACACCACTTGCATCTGATAATAAACCAGTTGACTTCATTGTAGAACTAGAAGATAAACCATCATTGTCATGAATAAATAGTTTTTCAATTTCAATTTTTGAAATACCGATACCAATACTAATACCGTCTTGACCCGTTGTTTCGCTTAGAGATGCATCATCCATTGCTTGCATCGCCATCGCATTGGCACTAAATGCAACTGAAGTCGCTAAAACTAATTTTGTAAATTTTTTCATTGTTTACTCTCCCAAGAGTACTATTTTTTTTGGTTGTGAATTACTCAGTGTTTAGGCTGTATTTTTTATTTTCTGACAGCTTAAGCATCTTTCCTTGAGTAATTTGCTAGCCCACTTAAATTAGCCTTGAGTCAGTTTTTGATAAACTGTTGTTGGTCGCAATCTGTCGCTTACCGATAAACGGTATTTCATGATTTAAAAATATTTCCCCTGACTTCTTGATATAAAATAGTGAGTCATATCGAACTCTCTATAACTGAATGACCGAAGCTCTCTATCATCGTCCCTTAAAGTTTGAATCACGTCTGGTTGCAGATCTATTGTCCGCATTGAAGACATTGGATCATCTGGTGTATTTAAATAATAATGGTCAGCCTTTTATTGCCTGCTGCGCTCAAGAATATTTTGTTGCGCCAACATCACAAATTCAGTCTTTTAAAAGAACAGGGATTGAACAATACCAGCCCACCCCATCTGAATTTAATTTAGCAATCGATGCATTAAAAAATCTTCAAAAGAATGGATTTCATGGAGGTTATGTCGGTTTTGTTGGCTATGATTATGCGGCTCAGCAATATATTCAGTATCCGGACCGCTCTCAACCTGGTTTATTTATCGGTCAATTTTCTTCCTATATTAAACCAAGCTCTGAGGGATGGATGTTCTATAGTGATGATCCAGAGGCAGAGCAGATCTTCGATTATATTCAGAACTTACTTAATCAAAATAAAATTCGTCCGACGTTTCAGTTAATAAGCCCTTGTACTTCACGCTGGACCAAAACGGTCTACAGCAAGGCATTTCAGAAAATTCAGGATTATATTATTGCAGGTGACTGCTATCAGATTAATCTGACACAAGAATTTAATGGTCGCGCCCAAGGTTCCCTCTTAGCAACCGCCCAAGCCTTCTGGACATTAACCGAAGCGCCTTATGCGGGTTATTTGCGTATTGGTGATTTTGAATTATTAAGCTGCTCACCCGAGTTGTTCATTGATTTTGAAACGAAGCGAAAAATTATTACCAAACCGATTAAAGGCACAATGCCCCGTTTTACTGATCCAGTGCTCGATGAACAATCCAGACAGACCCTAAAAGCCTCAGAAAAAGATCAGGCAGAAAATGTCATGATTGTGGATTTATTACGTAATGATTTAAGTGTTTATGCCGAAACAGGCTCGGTCAAAACACCGAAATTATTTAGTATTGAAAGCTTCAATCAAGTTCATCATATGGTCAGTGAAGTTGAAGCGACTTTAAAAGCAGATATCAATCCTTTTGAAGTACTCATGTCTGCTCTTCCAGGTGGCTCGATTACAGGCGCACCCAAAATTCGGGCCATGCAGATTATTGAAGAACTTGAGGGTGCACCACGTGGTGCTTACTGTGGTTCTATGGGCTATTTCAATTTCGATGGCACTGGCTCCTGGAATATTCTGATTCGCTCGATTCAAAAGTATCAGGAAGATATTTCTTTATGGGCCGGTGGTGGTATTACCATTTCTTCAGATTGTGATGCGGAATATCAAGAATGCTTTGATAAGGTTTCAGCGATGCTGGATCTGTTAAATACCTGGTATCAGCCTGAATAAATAAAAAGTGAATTTTAAGATTCGCTTTTTACTACAAATCTCCCCCTTGCGCAGCAATGCTTCTCACCTTTAATAAAGGTGAGAATGCCTCCCTTTAAAACGGGAGGCTAGAAAGGATTTTAATTACACAAAATCTCATTTTTTAGCGTATCTACTAAACGCTGATTTTGCTCATCTGTACCAATCGTAATACGTAAGAATTGATTAATACGAGGTTTGTTGAAATAACGCACGATAATACCACGCTCACGTAACTCACTCGCGAGCTCACCTGCATCTTTAGATACGAATGTGGCAAAAATAAAGTTTGCACTCGAAGGTAATACCTTAAAACCAAGCTCATTCAGCTGAGCTACCAACTTTTCACGACTGGCAATGACTTTCTGATTTTGTGCCTCAAAGTATTCCTGATCTTCAAAAGAAGCCACCGCTGCCGCAATCGCAAAACGATCCATCGGATAAGAGTTGAAACTGTTTTTGACTGCTTCAAGTGCTGCAATTAAATGTGGCTGAGCAATGGCAAAACCCACACGTAATCCTGCAAGAGAACGCGACTTCGATGTAGTTTGACATACCACTAAGTTTTCGTATTTCTCAACCAGCTTGACTGCCGATTCAGCGCCAAAGTCGACATAGGCTTCATCAATCACCACCACTGAATCTGGATTGGCTTGCAGAATTTCTTCAATCGCACCCAAGCCAAGATCAATACTGGTTGGCGCATTCGGATTGGTGATAATGATACCGCCATTGGCCTGTTTATAATCATCTACCACAATTTCAAAGTCATCATTGAGTGGTAAAATTTTGGTTTTTACCCCAAAGAACTGACTATATACCGGATAGAAACTATAGGTGATGTCTGGATAAAGCAATGGCTGTTCTTGAACAAAGAATGCTTTGAAAATGTGCGCTAAAACTTCATCCGAACCATTCCCGACAAAAACCGTCTCTACAGGCACATGTTGCTGTTTCGCAATCGCCTGTTTAAGTTCAGATGCGTCTGGATCTGGATAAAGGCGCAAAACGTCAGCTGAATTGGCCAATACCTGCTGCACTGCCGCAACCACTTTAGGCGATGGCGGATACGGATTTTCATTGGTATTCAGTTTTAAAATATTCTGGATTTTTGGCTGTTCACCCGGCGTATACGGTTCTAATTCACGTACGTCAGGACTCCAAAAACGCATTTGTTCTGTGGTGATATTCATTTTTAAATTCTCAAAGTTCCCTCTCCTAACCTCTCTTACATTCACTTTAAAACAATGCTTAAAGCTCATTCAGAGAGAGGAATATTCATTCTTTATAATATTTCCCCTCTCCTTAGTAGGAGAGAGTTAGGGAGAGGTTTTATATTTTTAATTACTGGTAACGATAACGCGCCGATCTCGCATGCGCATCCAGATTTTCCTGCTGTGCCAAAATATCTGCTGTTTTCGCCAAGGTTTTAACACCCTCTTGTGAACACATGATCAGGCTTGATCGCTTCTGGAAATCATAAACCCCCAGCGGTGATGAAAAACGTGCTGTACCTGAAGTTGGCAAGACATGGTTTGGCCCGGCACAATAATCACCAATCGCTTCAGGGGTGTAACGACCCATGAAAATCGCGCCTGCATGGCGAATATCTTCTGCCATCTCTTGTGCTTCATCTAAACATAGCATGAGATGTTCTGGCGCCACTTGGTTAATCAGCTCAGCACCTTCAGCACGGTCTTTTACCAATACCAAAGCACCGCGGTTCTCAATTGAAGTACGTGCAATATCTGCTTTCGGTAATGCTTCTAAGTGTTTTTCAATCCACTTTTCAACAGCATCTAAAAGTGCTTCATCAGGTGTAATGAAAACGGCTTGTGCCACAGTGTCATGTTCAGCCTGTGACAATAAGTCCATCGCCAACCATTCAGCGTTATTCTCGCCTTCGGCATAGACCAGAATCTCAGAAGGGCCTGCAATCATATCGATACCGACCTGACCAAACACCGCACGTTTTGCTGCAGCCACAAACCGGTTACCTGGACCAGTAATTTTATCGACAGGTGGTACGGTTTCTGTACCATATGCGAGTGCTGCAACGGCTTGTGCACCACCAATCGTAAAGACACGTGTTACGCCAGCCAAATATGCAGCAGCCAATACCAATGGATTGAGTTCACCATTCGGGGCAGGCACCACCATAATAATTTCAGGGACACCCGCCACATGTGCAGGCACTGCATTCATCAGTACTGAGGATGGATAAGATGCCAGACCACCCGGCACATAAATCCCGACACGATCCAGTGGAGTCACTTTCTGACCGAGCGTATTCCCCAAAGCATCGACATAAGTCCAGCCATCTTGTTTTTGGGCCTGGTGAAACTCACGCACACGCGCTGCAGCTAATTCCAGTGCTTCACGAACTTCAGTCGTTAAACCTTCAAAGGCAGCTTTGAGCTGCTCTTGTGTCAGTTCTAGCTCTGAAAATTGATGCGCCGGATGTCGATCGAACTGTTGAGTGAGTTTAAGAACATGTGCATCACCATGCTGACGAACATCAGCAATAATTTGATCTACAGTTTTTAAAAGTTCAGGATCATTCACAGTCTCAAAAGCCAACAAGTCAGCAAATGCTTGCTTGAAGTTTTGATCTTGGGTCGATAAACGTCGCATCAATTTACCCATCAGGTTTGAATTCGAAGGCTTTAGTTTACCTGTTTTCTAGGCTTTTGTCGGCAGACATAGTGCTCTAGCTCTATGAGTTTTATTGAAAATAGCTTTGGGTAAAATTGATGAAAGGATTTAAATAGAATCTGATATATAGAGAAATAAGAAACCGCCCGGATTGGGCGGTTTCTTAAGCAATCAATTTTAAGCCTGTTTTGCCTTTTCGCGTTCTTCGACTGCTTTTTCAAGCTGAGCCAGAATCGGATTTAACAAGGCTTGCTTACGTTTGAAGCTGGCTTTATTGACGATTAAACGTGAAGAGACTTTACAGATTTCTTCAAGTGGCTCTAAACCATTGGCACGTAAGGTATTACCAGTATCGACCACATCGACAATGTAATCGCCCAGACCGACCAATGGTGCAAGTTCCATTGAACCATACAACTTGATCACATCGACTTGCTCACCCAAGCTGGCATAGTATTGCCGGGTTAAATTCACGTACTTGGTCGCAATTTTCAAACGACCTTTAGGACGCTGCATCCCGACTTTACCAGCTGTCATCAATTTACAAACCGCAATTTTCAGGTCTAATGGTTCATAGACGTTTTGCGCACCATGTTCCATCAATACATCTTTACCCGCTACACCAATATCGGCTGCACCATTTTCTACATAAGTCGGCACATCAGAAGCACGTAAAATTAAAATACGAACCTGTTTATGCGTAGTGGGGAAAATCAGTTTACGTGATTTATCCGGATCTTCCAGTAAATTAATCCCTGCTGTTTCAAGCAGTGGCAATGTTTCTTTTAAGATACGACCCTTACTTAATGCCAAAGTTAAACCATGATCAAAATTGCCCATTACGTCAAAGTTTGGATCATCGTTTCTCATATCGCTCATTAATTTACTCGCTTAATTTGGGCACCTAAACTTTGTAACTTTGCTTCTACATTTTCATAACCGCGGTCAATGTGATAAATACGGTCAATCAGTGTTTCACCTTCAGCGGCAAGTGCTGCCAGTACCAAAGAGAAAGAAGCACGTAAATCTGTTGCCATTACGGGTGCGGCAGAAAGTTTTTCTACCCCAGTTACGACAGCATCATTACCTTCGACCTGAATGTTTGCCCCCATACGGGCCAACTCAGGAACATGCATAAAACGGTTTTCAAAAATCGTTTCTGAAATTGTCGCAAAGCCTGCAGCAATGGCATTTACAGCCATGATCTGGGCTTGCATATCAGTTGGAAATTCTGGATGTGGCAAGGTCTGGAAGCTTACGGCTTTCGGACGTTTACCCAGCATATCTAACTCAATCCAGTCGTCGCCACGAGTGACTTCTGCGCCCATTTCTTCAAATTTATCCAGCACAGCTTCCATGAGGGATGGATCTGTGTGTGTGGTTTTGATACGACCACCTGTGATTGCAGCCGCCGCCAGATATGAACCCGTTTCAATCCGGTCAGCCACCACTGCATATTCACAGCCATGCAGACTTTCAACACCAGTCACGATTAACGTATCGGTATCCAAACCTTCAATTTTGGCCCCCATCTTGATCAGCATTTGCGCAAGATCAGTGATTTCAGGCTCACGTGCTGCATTGCGAATTGTGGTCACACCATCGGCCAAGACTGCAGCCATCAGAATATTTTCTGTACCACCGACAGTCACCATATCGAAAACGACTTCGCCACCTTTAAGACGGCCATCGACTTTGGCATGCACATAGCCTGCTTCAACTTCAATTTCTGCACCCAAAGCTTCCAACGCTTTTAAATGCTGATCAACAGGACGTGAACCAATTGCACAACCACCCGGCAAAGACACTTTTGCACTGCCATAGCGCGCCAATAAAGGGCCAAGCACTAAAATAGAAGCACGCATGGTTTTCACGAGCTCATATGGTGCAAACTGGTTATCTAATGTCGAGGTATCCGCAGTAACGGTATCACCTTCATAAGTCATGGTGATCCCAAGACCGGCAATCAGCTTCACCAATGTATTCACATCTTTCAGATCAGGAACATTTTTGAGCGTAATTGGCGTATCGGCAAGAATCATTGCTGCTAATAATGGAAGCGCGGCATTCTTAGCACCAGAAATACGCACTTCACCTTCGAGCTTGATACCGCCCTGAATTAAAAATTTATCCATTAATTTATTAAGCTCCAAATAAGCTTGCTTTGCGCCATTCTTCTTTTGTCATTGCTCGAATTGTCACTGCGTGAACTGCACCACTGGCAATATGGGCATTGAGAGGAGCATAAACAGCTTGTTGACGTGCAACTGGACGCTTACCTTCAAATTGATCATCCACAATACGGAGATCAAATTTTCCGCCCTGACCACTCACAGCAACATCCGCCTCGGGAAAAGCGGCTTCTAAAATTTCAGCGAGCTGTTCATTATTCATCACAAGACCTCTTATAGGACTAAGGGTGTAAAACGAGCCATTTTACTATAAATAGCAAAAATAATTCATGGATCCATACATTATATATATAAAAAAAAGAGGCTTTTAAAACCTCTTTTTCATCATTTGTCCTTTACAAAGCCAAAGCATGCTGCTGTAAATGTATTTCCCGATATCGATCGATCTGGCGTTTTAATTTTTCTGTCAGAAGTTTAATGGAAGTATACATATCATCTGCTGTGGCATGGGCAAAAAACTCGATGCCCGGCAATCGGATAATCGCTTCTGCGATATGATTACTACTGCCTTTTCTGGAGCGTTTATCAATTTGATGATCTTTAGAGAGCTTCACTTGCATACTATTCACCTGATCAAGATGCTTGGTCATCTGTGAAAACTTGGTTTTTATACGTTCTTCAATTGCTGGCGTAATAGATAAATGATGTCCACGAATTGTTATTTGCATAGTTCTATCCCTCACCTTCGTTAGGATTAGAAGAGTCACAATATAAAACAATTTAAATACAGAAACTTATAACTAAAAAAAATGTATTTTAAGCACTGATTCAAATCATTTTCACTGTTCCTCAAAAGAAAAAAGATTCATTATGCTGTCATAATGAATCTTTAGAATAGCCAGATTTTAAATTTTAGATCAAGACCTTTCGCTCAGAAGATGAAGGAATATGTAACGATTCACGATATTTCGCCACCGTCCGTCGTGCCACATCAATCCCTTCATCTTTCAATATATTGGCGATTGCATTATCAGACAAAGGCTTACGGGCATTTTCTTCAGAAACCAGTTTTTTGATCTTGGCACGAATGGCTGTAGATGAAGCCTCTCCACCTGAAGTCGTACCCACATGACTCGAGAAGAAATATTTTAATTCAAATAAGCCGCGCGGCGTCAGCATATATTTATTGGTGGTCACACGAGATACGGTCGATTCATGCAATTCTACTTCTTCGGCAATATCTCTTAAAACCAAAGGTTTCATCCCTTCAGCGCCAATTTCCAAGAACATTTTCTGATGTTCGACAATACAGGTTGCCACTTTTAATAATGTTTTATGCCGCTCATCAACGCTTTTAATGAAATTTTTTGCTTCTAGCATCTGGTTACGTAAATATTGATTATCGTCACTTTGATCTGCACGACGAATCATTTTGGCATAGAAAGGATTGACGCGTAATTTTGGCAGTACATCCGGATTTAAATTGACATGCCAAGCGTTATTCTTTTTCATGACCACAACATCTGGCACCTGATAATCCGATTCTTTATTTTCAAATTCCAAGCCCGGGTGAGGTTTCAGAGTTTTTAATAAATCTACCGCACAGCGTAACTGCTCTGGATTTAGCCCGGTTTGTTTAATTAATTTTGGCAGTTCATTACTAATCAGTAATTCATAATGTTGTAGAAGCTTGATTGCATCATTTCGGCAAGGCGTTGAGGCAGGTAAATGATCAAGCTGAACCAACAGACATTCTGCCAAACTTCTAGACCCTACACCCACCGGATCTAAACGCTGAATATGCTTTAATACGACCGCAACTTCATCATCTTCAATTTCCTCCTCACTCCCCATCAAGGATAGAAGATGTTGTACCGATGCAGTAATTTCAGTCAGCTCAGCATCTAAAAAGCCTTTGTCATCCAGGGAATCGACAATGCAATAAGCGATCAATTTATCAAGCTGTGAAAAATTTAACAGGTTAATTTGCTCAAGCATATATTCCTGTAAGCTCTGATGCCCTTGACGATTGTCTTCGCGCTCTTCGAATTCAGCCGCACCTAAGCTGGTAGGTTGATGAGTATAGACATCATCCCAATCGGTATCTACAGGTAGGTCATCGGGAAGGTGATCCGCATTGAGCTCATTAGTTAGGTCTTTGTGTTCATTATTTGATTCAAGTGTCGATAAGCGTTCAAGGGTAATCTGTTCTTCAACTTTTTCTAATAGAGGGTTACTATCAAGTTGCAGTTGAACTTCTTGTTCCAGTTCCAGACTCGATAATTGTAATAGCCGAATTGCTTGCTGCAATTGTGGAGTTAATGACAGCGAGTTCGCAATTTTTAAGCCCACTGATAGTCTCATTATTACCCCCTTAATTAAAAATCTTGTTCTATAAGCAATTTTTATGCCGTTTTAATTTTTATAACACAGTTTTACCAAAAAACATACGAACTGGCTTTCAAATTCTTATATTTCCCAAATTAATAATTCTCAAATATTTGATTTACAAGAACAAAAAATACCCATTAACGATTTCGCTAAGGGGTGTTTTGAGTAAATTCAGAATATTATTTTTACTTTTTAATTTTGCTATAAACTCCGCACACAAAAAAACACCCCCAAGCCTTGGCTTGAGGGTGTTTCGAATAATGAGCTGGCGATGACTTACTCTCACATGGGTAACCCCACACTACCATCAGCGCAAAGAGGTTTCACTTCTGAGTTCGGGAAGGG